>Ga0172379_10000274_pt1 | contig 138011 bp, 134 predicted proteins | sample GrowelOW334metaG_FD_119756 | JGI IMG/M metagenome (GOLD analysis project Ga0172379, IMG submission 119756) | Groundwater microbial communities from an aquifer near a municipal landfill in Southern Ontario, Canada - Groundwater well OW334 metaG | ecosystem: Environmental > Aquatic > Deep... | reverse complement strand
TGGGATCGTTTTTTTAATGAACACAAGCCAATCCACCCAAAAAGGCTATGTTGTTCAAAAAGAACAGTTCGATAAAGATAAATTCCTGCTCAGAAACCGCGAGCTGATCAACAAAATCATCGAGGCACAATCTTTTCAGACCATCCAGGGAAACGACATCGTCAAAGGCATGCAAAAGCCGGACAGCGTGACCTATCTGCAAGGCAAAACCAGCATAGAGGTTAAAAATGACGTTCAGCCAAAAGATGGCATTACGAATAACTAAAACCCTCCAACACCCTCAACAATAATTTATGATAGAACGTTTCCTTCGCATAATTAAGGGCATTTTCAAAGTAGCATTTCAATATCCTCCCAGTTTTATGGTAGGAATATGCTTTCTTGGAGTTTACGCCCTCGCAATTTATTCCTACCGCAAAAAGAAAAACAGCGTAGGGGCAAAAGCTTTTCTGATAAGCGCAATCTCTTCAGCTATTGCCTGGTTTTTTATTGCAAATATCATCCTGCAAAGCTTTGATGATGAAGGTTGGCAAGGAGTATCCTTGGGAGTAGTAAATGTATGGTTTGGCTTAATCTATGGAACAATTTTTAATATCATGATTATGGCAGCAAGCTGGGCAAGCGTGATCTTAATCTATTTTATTGGCGAACGGGTTTTAAGAAAAAAAGAACGATCTTTCAAAAGTATCAAATCGCCCACCGTTATTACGGCCATATGCATCCTGCTCCTTTCCCTTGATATTTTGATTAAAAATTTTTAAAAGACTTTCATACCAGCATTTCTCCACCCTCTACCCCAACTCAATCGTCCTCGTAATCCCGATCCTTTCAATAAAATATTGGTCATGGGAAATTATGCACATGGCGATTTCCTGTTCCACCAAAAATCTTTCCAGATCTTCACGCAGGAAAATATCCAGGTGATTGGTCGGCTCATCCAAAAAAATCACGTCCGGTTTGTTAGTCAGTAAAATGGCTATTTCAAGCCTTCTTTGCTGACCATAACTTAAATTTTTGACTTTTTCGTCCATGAATTCCGCCGGAAAAAGATAAGTAGCTAAAATATTTCTTCTTTGGGTGTAATCAATTTCAGTGTTTCTACCAAACTCTTCCATTACGGTATTTTCGGGATCCAGACTGGAAAATTGACGCAAATAGCCCAACTTAACTTCACTTCTGGGAACCACCTGCCCGCTAAAATCTTTATCAATTCCGCTCATAATGTTGAGCAGCGTGGTCTTGCCGGAGCCATTTGGCCCGCTAATCAAAACGCGCTCGCCGCTGCTCACTTTGACTTCCAAATCTTTTAAAACTTCGCGTTCATCAAAATTTTTCTTGACGATTTTTGCCGCTACCACAGTCCCCTTTTGCGGAGTTCCCAAATTCTTCATACGCACACGCGGATCCGCCACAGGTTCCGGTGGAGCCTTTTTTTCCATGCGTTCAAGCGCCTTCTTTTTTTGCGCAACCGTGGCCGTAAATTTGTATTTAGGATGATTCGCATTTTCGCTAAGCCAAGCCTCCAACTCGTTCACTTCTCTTTGGCTGAATTCATGCAGCTGCAATTTTTTTTGATAACGATCATAACGCTCAACCAAAAATTCATCGTATTTACAGCCATAAACGTCAATTTTATGATCGCCGGTAATTTCCCAAATTTGATTTGCGACCGCATTGATAAAATAACGATCATGAGAAACAAACGCCACAGAGCCATTAAATCCATCAATAAATTTTGTAAGCCATTCAATGCTAGGATGATCAAGATGATTTGTCGGCTCATCCAAAAGCAAAATCGTCGGCTCTTCCAGCAACAATTCCGCAATCGCGATCCTGACTCTTTGACCGCCACTTAAGGTTTTCAGCTCCATCAAGACAATATCAGCCGGCAAACTAACCTCATCCAAAACCATTTCAATTTTGTATGACATCCAATCCTCTTCCAGTTTGCTTTCCAGATATTGGCCAACCAAAGCGTTTTCATCAGGAAACTTAATGTCCTGGCGCAAATAGCCGATCACCTCGTGCGCACAACTGACCGTGCCCGAAGTCGGCTCCAGCTCGCCCTTTAACAGCTTTATCAGTGTCGATTTTCCACAACCATTTTTGCCCACAATCGCCACGCGCTTTTTGGCTGCACTATCCAAAGAAACGTCCACATCAGCAAAAAGTGTCCCATCCGAGCTGTCAAAAGAAAGATTTTTAGCGATTAACATGATAATTTAGCTTTAATTAATGCAGTTTGGCCACCCATAATTCCTCAGCCCAAAACAGCAAATTGGATTTTAGACCAAGCCGCTGATTTAGCCAAGGTGGAAACGCAATATTGACGAAATCCTCATAAAAGTTCAAATTTACGTCAGCGTTCATAGGACAAAACCTCAGCTTTTTCATATAAATACCAATCCCCCATGCCCGACATCTACGCCTTTTTGGACCAACATAAAATCAACTATCAACGCTTTGACCACCCTGCGGTTTTCACGTGCGAAGATGCCGACAAACTCGACCTGAATATGCCCGGAGTATCAATCAAAAATCTTTTCCTAAGGGACAAAAATGCAAAGCGTCATTTTTTGGTTGTGATCAGTACCAATAAAAAAGCCGATCTAAAAGCTCTAAGTCAGACAATCAACCTTAGCAAACTCAGCTTTGGCTCTCCGGAGAGCCTAAAACAACACCTTGGAGTTGAGCCGGGATCCGTTACACTTTTAGGCCTGATCAATGACCCAAACAAAGAAATTGAAGTCTTGATCGATCAAGAACTTCAAGATAAGGCTTTGCAATGCCATCCACTCATTAATACGGCCTCACTTGTGATCCCCGCGGAAGATATCAAGAAATTCCTGGAAATCACCGGACACGCCACCAAATTCATCGAAATTCCGGAAAGGGCGTAAAATCAGCCCCTTTAGCAGCATTCCCCAAAACTCCAAATTGACATTATCGCTTTACCCGCTATACTTTTCCAGCAAAACACGAGCAAAGCGGAGGCTCAATTCTGCTTTTTAAAGCAACAGGCTCATTTTACGGCGCCATCGTCTAATGGTTAGGACAACGGATTTTCAATCCGTCAACAGGGGTTCAATTCCCCTTGGCGCTACCATTTCTTAAGCTTTCCAAAACGGAAAGCGCTTTCCAGCCAATTCAATTTGGCTTTAGTTGAAGAATACTTCCACATTTTAAGCGTAACCAGATCAACCGACCCCGGTTGTTTTTTTCTTTTAAGCTGCTTTTCTTTCAAATTTTTCATAAGTTTTTGAGTTCAATTAGCGATTTCAGACAGAAGCGTAACACAAAACAAAACCAAGTAAAACAAGCAAATTTGTAACACCTTATTTTGCCATTTTTGACAAACACACATTAAATGATACAATGAGCACTCCTCTAACCAGTCGAATTCATTTAATGTCCTTAAAGCCATGAGAAAACCTTCATCTTCTCCGGAAAGAAACACTGAAAAAAGAAGTTTTGTAATGCCTTTAGCAACAGCCGGGGCCATCTTGGCTGCAAGCATTTTGTGTCATCACCAAGCCATGAAACTTCTTAATGAAGACAGTGCCGAAACACCTACAATATCAACACCATCACAACCAACTCCACCTACATCCTCACCTGAACCATCAAATTCTGAGAAGATTGCCGGTATTTCAGCTGTAACATTGACTTCACAGAGAAAAGCTTCAAAATGTAAAAAACCAACCACAGGCGAAATTATTAAGGGCATAAGGCAAATTTATGAAGCCTCTGACCATGCTAGTTTTGAGCACACAAGCGACTTAGCTGAAATTTCAGCAGAATACAGCTTTATTGCTCCTGATAGGGGAAAAAGTGTGGGTACATGCAATTTAGAGCTTGGCTTAACATATCACATTGAAAGAGACCCGGACGAAGAAATACCAGTGGAAATAACGTTTACAGAAAACGGCATACAAAGAACAGAACAACTTTATTTTGATCCAAATCTTTTAAAAACAGGTAAGCGCATTTCTCTCTAAAAGAATCTGTTAATTTTCAGGATTCGCACTTTTTTGTAATCCCTTCACTCTTTTTTAATTAACTCCATTTTTAAAATTAAGCCGAAGCTCCACCAGAAATACCCGTCCCCTTCCCCTCATTCTTCTTCGCAAAATAAGCCTTAATCATCGCCCTAATCATCATCAAAATAAAAATCGAAATGCCGTAAATCAAAAAAGACACAAAAATAGTTTGCAAAGTTTGATCAGTAACAGTTTGCGTTGCCGGATCCAAACAACCAAAATGTCTGGAAACACCAACCTGCCCCGGCTTATAAGAATAGGTACTAGAATCAGTCACAAACTGGCTACCACCCCAACAAAGAACCGGTTCGACCACTCTACCAATATCCGGAAAAACCGCTACCCCGGCCGAAGCTATCATAAGTCCTACAAAAAAACTGCCCAAAGCGCGCGCCTTCAATGCCGCTGGAGCAAAAGGTTTTGTGGGATCAGTTTTTTGGGGATAAGCATTTTTAAGATCTCCTAACTTCATAAAAAAATTGTTATAATCTATAATTTATTTATAACTCACTTTGCCTTTTTCAGCCAATTCCACCCAAGTCACCCCACGATTCAGTTGGATTTTTTGGCCGCTGGATGAGCCCGCACCAGCGTTAACTCCACTCGCATTCGCGCTAGCACTGCCTGCTCCCGCTCCATCCGCATAATAAAACTGGGTATGATCCCCGCTTTTAGCTTTTTTCCAGGTGATTGGAATCATTTGCCCGTCGAGGAAAAGAACACCATCCCCTGAACCGATCAAATCCAATTTCAAAGCACTATCATCACCTTTTTGATTATTCAGAATCGGCGTCATTTTCACATATTGCACAATGATATTTTTCGCAAATAGCTGCTGCCCGGATTGCGCATCCACATGAGCCACCCCGCCATTTGATCGATTATAAACATTTTTCACAGAATCATATTTCCATTGCGCCAAAAAACTCGGAAAAGAAAAATTTACACTAATTGTTTGCGCCGAATTCGCAACAGCTTTAGCCGGCGCGGCCGCCTGAGTTGAAGTTTGAGTCGACGACTGCAAAAGATTAGACACCGGCGCATCATCCTTAAAACCCCACGATTCAAAACTGCCAAGCTCGGCCTGCCCTTTCACATAATCTCTTAAAGCAAGAATACTTACATACATACCGTGCTCAAACCCACGCGTTTTTACACGATTTGAATCGCGCCAATAAGGTTTATCCACAAAAAACTGATCCAGATCATGCAAACCATACTTAGCAATCAGTTTTATACCATCCGCACTTCCACCAACATGCGCATACCAGGCATTATATTCACGTACAATTTCCACAAAATAACTGCGAGCACTGCGCACCGGCCCAACCACCAAAACATCTTCATTTTGAAAAAGTGCCATAAAACGGGTAATTCCGCCTTCCGCCAAAGTTTCATAAACCACATCGGCCTTATCCAAACCACTTTGTTGTCTAGCCGGTGGTGAATTTTCAATCATCACGGCCACAACCGGCATTTGCGCACGTTCCTGCGAAATTAGCTGCCCATTTAAAGGACTCGCCACCAAATTTGTTTGAGCCTGGCTTTGCGACTGACCATTTTGCCCTTGGTCAGCTCCCGAAACACCAATTTCCAATTTCTTCATGCTATCACTTTTATTCCAAAGCTTATTAATATCGGAAATCTTAAAATCTCCAACTTGGAAATGATAAACATTGTAAAAATCCAGCGCATAAAGTGAAACGCCGGCAATCACAATCAACAAAACCAATGTTCCAATAATTTTTAAAAAAGTTTTCATGCGAGCAGCTTAAGCAAAAACGACAACGAAAGCAAATATAGAAAAAGTCCCTCCAACAAAAAAAAGAGCTCCCGCAAAACAAGAGCTCTTTTTGAAACTGCAAACTATTTTTTCTTCATCTCGCATTCACCGCCTTTGCAACCGCAAACAAGGGAATGAAGACCAAAAACGATTAGTACCAATGGCCAATACTTCATAAGAGTAAACTCTGGCCAAACACCAAGAGTACCCAGTAAAAACAGAACACCGAAAGCCAGCATCACAATGCCTCTACACATTTTGTGATACCCGCATGAGCCACCCATCATCATAGATGAAAAGGTTAATAAATAAACGGCTAAATTGTACTCTGAAAATATATATGAGTAAAGTTTCTAAAATTAAAAATCGCCTTTTTCAAAGCCCAAACATAAAGAGAATTCCCTTCCAATTCTTTCAAACAAGCTTCAACACTTGCAATCTGCGCATCCACAAGATCACTATCCCGATTAAACAAATCAAACAATTTTTGCGGAGTTAAACGCAACCATAATAATAATCGCACAGAATCACCATCAAACATTTTATTTCTTTGCGGAATTTTAAGTGCAAGTGACGAACCCGAAACTACAACTTCAAGTATGGGTTTGCCAAATTTATCTTTAGCCTCCAACAAATCCCCAAAATTTATATGAGGATAAGCCCGCCAATTTTGCAATAAATATTCAAGCTCATCCAGCCCAAATTCAGGACACCCACATATCAAAAGAACAAGAGCCTCATTGCGAATAACTCTGGCGACCTTACCTGCAGCTTCTTCCCCCGCCACACGCTGAAAATTCAGAGTAGAAATTGGAGCAGACGCTTCTTCCAACTCTTCACCCCCTAAAGGAGCTAATGGTGGTACTGATAGCGTCATATAATGACTCAAGTTAAGGAGGCAATACTACAACATATTTCAGCAGGTGTAAACCACTTATTTTGATTTTGATGACCGCAAAGCAGTCAACTTTTCCTTAATTTTCGCCTCAATTCCCCTATCCGTGGGTTCGTAATAAATTTTGCCCTTAAGTTCATCCGGCAAATGTTGCTGATCCACCTGCGCTCCTTCATACTCGTGCGCATATTTGTATCCTTTGCCATATCCCCATTCTTTCATCAATTTTGTTGGAGCATTACGGATATGCAGAGGAACTTCCAAATTCCCAAATTTTTGTATGTCTTGTTTGATTTGGCCATAAGCCTTATAAAGCGCGTTACTTTTTGGAGCCATACTTAAATGTACTACCACCTGCGCCAAATTCACACTACATTCAGGCATGCCAATAAAATGACAGGCATCCTTGGCCGCAACCGCCACAAGCAGCGCATGCGGATCAGCCATTCCCACATCTTCACTCGCGAATCGAATTAAACGACGAGCAACATAAAGCGGATCTTCGCCACCTTCCAGCATTCGCGCCATCCAATAAAGCGCCGCATCCGGATCACTATCACGCATACTTTTATGCAGCGCCGAAATAATGTTGTAATGCTCCTCCCCTTTTTTGTCATAACGCAGATTTTTCCGCTGAAGAATTTTTTGAATTTCGTCCAGAATAATTGTTGATTTTGTGCTGAGCTTAAGCACGATTTCCAGATTATTCAGTAACGCCCGCGCATCACCATTCGCAAACTGAACCAAAAAATCTTTACCATCCTCATCCATTTTAATTTCAATCTTTTTTGAGTCGGTCGATTTATCGATTTCCGAACCGGTTTTCTGCAAATTTGATTCATTTTCTTTTTGAGCCTGATCTTTCTGGCGCATTTCCGCCACTTTTTCCAAAGCCCTTTCCAAAATCTGCTTCAACGCCTCTTCATTCAAAGCCTTAAAAACAAAAACCTGTGAACGACTTAACAAAGCCGAAATCACCTCAAACGAAGGATTTTCGGTTGTCGCGCCAATCAAAGTAACCGTTCCATCTTCCACATGCGGTAAAAGTGCATCCTGTTGCGATTTACTAAATCGATGGATCTCATCTACAAATAACACGGTTCGCTGTCCCATTTTTCGATGTTCACGGGCTCGTTCCACCACTTTGCGCAACTCCGGAACGCCACTCGTCACCGCACTAACAACCTCAAATTCAGCCGAAGATTCATGAGCTACAATATTGGCTAAAGTGGTTTTCCCACAACCCGGCGGACCATAAAAAATCACCGAATGCAGTTTATCCGACTTAATCAATTCACGCAGCATCTTCCCCTCGCCCACCAATTCCTCCTGACCAAAAAATTCCTCCAAAGTTTGCGGACGCAGCAGGAAAGCCAGGGGCTGCCCCCATCCATTGTCAACTGATTGTGAATTAAAAACATTTGCCATAGGAACTAATCTTAGAGCCAAAACCATGCCAAACTCAAGTAAAATCTTTTTAAACCAATTTTAAGCAACTTGCAAAAATTTCCCTTTTTACGTACCCTTAAGTAACTCAAACAATCGGTAAATTAATTCTTAATTTTTTTATTTTATGAAGTACGAACCAAAACCGTTACCGTTCAAAAAACAGCTCATCGGAATCACCGAAAAAACGCTACAGATCCATCATGACAAGCTTTACGTCGGCTACGTTAACAAGCGCAATGAAATCGAAGAAAAACTTAAAACAGCAGACCGCACACTAGCCAACGCCACCTACAGTGAATACGGGGAACTCAAGCGCGAAGAAAGTTTTGCCACAAACGGCGTTTATCTCCATGAATATTATTTTAATGTTTTAGGAGGAGAAGCCGCCCAAACAAATGCTCAAGCTTCAGCCCCGGAACTTTTCAAGGCAATTGAAGCCGAATTCGGTTCCTTTGAAAACTGGCTTACCGACTTCAAAGCTGCCGGAATGGTTGCCCGCGGCTGGGTCGTTTTAGCTTACGATTATAATGATGGCCGCCTGCATAATTACCTCTGTGACGCACATAATCATGGTGGAATTTGGGGAGCAATGCCGGTTATTGTGCTTGATGTCTACGAACACGCTTATTTTATTGATTACGGCTCGGATCGCAAAACCTATATTGAAGATTACATGAAAAACCTCAACTTTGAAGCCGCAAACCACCTTTTTAAGTCAATTAAAAAATAGTGCAACACGTCCGCATTTTGTGGTATAAATAAACAGGTTCCCGTAAAAATCTATAAAAACCCTCATAATCCCAATTTCCATGCAAAAAAAAGTTAATAAAAAAACCGGCAAGAACCTGGCTCAAAGAGCATCTGCAAAAGCCGGTCTGCCTGCAAAAAACTCAAAGTTTGCCCGCACAAAACTGATTTGCAAATTCTGCCGTGCGATTTACGACGGCAAACACTGGCTCGCTTTTGAAAAACTGGATCCAACCATGATCGACGAAATTAAAGTTAATATTTGCCCGGCCTGCCATGAAAAAAAAGATCACATTTCCGATGGAGTTTTGCATTTAAGCGGATCAATTCTTGATGCGCATAAAGAAGAAATCAAAAATATTATCGCCAATGCGGCCAAGCGTGAAGAAGAACGTGATGTCTTGAATCGCATTGAACGCATTGAAGAAAGTAACGGCGAAATGCGCATCTACACTGGTAAAAATCAATTAGCGGTTGAACTTGGGAAAAAAGTTAATAGCGCCTACAAAGGTGGAAAACTGGAAATTGTATGGTCAAAAAATGATAAACCGGTTGAAGTAAAATGGCATAATGATGTAAAAAGTGAACGCGGCAAGAAATAAAATCTGCCAACCGCGCAAATTCCTAATTATTAATTACTAATTAACATGATAGTTGTTGTAGACCGTGAACTTTGTATTGGCGCCGCTCCCTGCGTGGCGATAGCCGGATCCGTTTTCCAATTGGATGATGAAGGAAAAGCAATTGTTTTAGACGCACACGCCGCTGATGATGCCACAATACTATTAGCCGCAGAAGCCTGCCCTGTAAGAGCTGTTATTCTCTCTGACGAACAAACAAAACAACAAATTTATCCTCCTACAGCTTGAAGATCCCAACAGATCTCTCTCAAAAAATTTTGCAGCTGATTCAAGCCGCAAAATCGATCGTGATAATTTCGCACCGTAATCCGGATGCCGATACAATTGGCAGCAATTTAGCCCTGCGTGAAACCCTGGAAAAATACGGCAAAAAGGTCTTTTCCGCCTGTGTTGATCCAATCGACAACAAAAATTTCAAGCTGGTTTCTGACAATCTTTACCAAACTCAGCTTGATCTGATTATTTGCGTTGATGCCGGCTCTAAAAGCCAACTCGCCTTTCCGCAAGATTATCCTGAAATCTTTTCCGGACGATTTCCTGTGATCAACATCGATCACCATGCCTCAAATGAAGGTTATGGAACCGTTAACCTGATTTTTCCGGATGCCGCTTCCACAACCCTGATTGTTCACCATCTGCTAAAATCCTGGAACGAAGCAATCACTCCAAAAATGGCAACAATGCTCCTTTATGGTCTGTATTTTGATACCGGCAGCTTTATGCATTCCAATACCAATGATGACGTTTACGAAACCGCCGCCGATCTTTTAAACCTGGGAGCCGATTTTAACGCCATTGTTAAAGATGTTTTCAAGACTCATTCCATTGAAAAACTCAAACTTTGGGGCAAAATTTTAAGCGATGTCCAGATGACTCCCAACAAAATCGTGGTAAGTGGCGTAAAAGAAGCCGATTTAAAGAAAAATAACGCCACAATTGCCGATGTCAGCGGAGCCATTGATTACCTAAGTATGGCAAGTGGCAACGCTTTTGCCACCATTTTAAGTGAAGATGGCAAAGGTAACATCCGTGGTTCATTACGCACCAAAGACAACGAAATCAATCTTTCCGAAATTGCCGGTTTACTGGGAGGAGGAGGCCATAAAAAGGCTTCCGGCTTTACCATTGCCGGTCAGCTCAAAAAAGAAATTCACTGGTCTATTAAAACCACAGAAAGCAGCCAAGAATAACATTGCTTTCAAAACGTTGATTTGATAACATTCATATCCGCTCAACCAATAGCATTTTACCCATATGGCCAACATCAGCCGCATCAAAAAAAGGGATGGTCGAATCGACGAATTTGACCAAAATAAAATCACCGAAGCCATTTACAGGGCTGCACAAAGCGTTGGCGGAACAGATCACGGTACTGCCGAGAAAATTGGCAATCAGGTAACTGCCTTTTTGGAAGTTTTCTTTAAAGACCCCGAAAAAATTCCTACCGTTGAACAAATCCAGGATCTGGTTGAAAAGATTTTAATCGAAAATGGCCACGCCAAGACCGCCAAGGCTTATATTTTATACCGTGAAAAACACAATAAGTTACGTGAACTTTTAAGCAGAATTAACTATACCGAAACCCGCAAAGCCGGTCGCCTAAACGAAAAACAAATCCAAAACTCCACCGATTTCACACTTATAAACATCACAACCGAACCGGAAAGTGTAGTTGAAGCCTTAAGAAAAACATTGCCCACAAGCCAAAAACAGGTAGCAATCAATTTTTCCTCGCTTGAAACCGCCAAAAACACTCCGGACCTTTTAACTTATTTAAAGATTTTTGATGGATTTGGGGCAATTGCTTCATCCGCAAATTCCGCGACAGACACAACGCAGGGCAATGCGCAAAACGCGCAAGGCAAAAAAATCACGGCAATTTTAAATATCGATCATCCGGCAATTTTAGAACTTATCAAACTCCAATCCGGTGATCAGAAAATTGAAAATTTAACGATTTTAATTGGAATCACACCGGAATTCATTGAAGCCGTAAAAAATGATGGCCAATTCGACCTCAAAAATCCGCAAACCGGTGAGAAAATCGAAACAATCAACGCACGCCAAATTATTGAACTGATCATCGACGAAAAAGAGAAAAATAACAGCCTGGGCTTAATGTTTTTTAGCGAAACCGAAAAGCCGGAAGAAATCATGAAAGAGCTCAAAGCAATCCAGGATCAAAACTTGGACGAAAACGACCACCGTATTGAAGAAATAATCCCACCTCCAATCCAGGCCATGATTTAATTTTATGCTGAAACACTACAACCTATACCGGCATTCAATGCTGCCAAAATTGGCTGTCTTTTTAAGAGAAAGCGGCCCGGATTCGGCCGATGACGCAGCAAAAGCATTTGAAAAATTGAAAGAAACCGGAATTGCCGGTTTGGATCAAGGGAAACAAACTGCCGGAAGGCTAAAAAATATCGAGGATATAGCTGAAGGAATTCAAGGAAAATTAGCAGACTCAGCAAAGGTAATCAGTCCTAAAGAACACAAGGAATTTGTTAAAGCTTTTGAAAAACTTAGCGGACAGGAAGATGTAAAGGCAGAAGATCTTCGATCACTTGATCGCGAAATTACCGAAGTTACAAATAAAAGTCAGGGGTTTAGAGAAGCCATAAAATCAACACTTAAAGAAGTTTCGGATGTTTCTGATAACGATCTAAATAAGGAACTAAAGGAATTTGATCAGCTGGATTTGAAAGGGAAAGCGGCTTATGTAAAAGAAGTAGAGGCTAAATTAGAAAAACTTCAGGGCTTTTTAAACAACCTTAAAGGTAAAGTAAAATTAAATCCAAAAGGTATTGAAGCCACTTTTGAAGAATTAGCAGAAAAAAACGAACTATTCCTGAAATATCACGCCATACTTGAAAAAAATAAAGAATTTATTGGTAGTGATGATATTATTGCGGAATTTGACCTGTGGTTCTGTTTGCGGCCAACCATAGCCGACCAAAAACAGGGCATGAAAGATTTTGAGGCTACCCAATTAAAACCAAGAAAGGAAGCTGTGGCAAAATTCGGAGAATTTGATCGGGCAAGACAACAAAAATGTCCGGAATTTAAAAAAGTCGGTTTAACTGAGAAAGAGGCAATCTTAATGAAAATGGAACTTGAAATGGACAAGGAATTTCATGCAAACTTAAATAATTGCAACGATGTTTCCGAAGATACAAGAATTTTACTACGTGCAGAATATGACAAACCAGATCGCGCCATAAAAAGCCGTGAAGGCTTTATTGTAATGCTTCAAAGTTACCTGAAAACAGAAGCCGCCCTTAGTGCCAATTATGAAGCACTACCGGCAAAAACCAGAGCAAGGCTTGAAAAGAATTTTGATAAAACTTACGACACAATTATCAAGCCGGGGATGGATTCAAAAGGCCTAAAGGCCCAACATCGCAGCAAGCCCAAAGCTTTTGCACAACTAACCAGTGATGAAAAAGCGATTCTTCTAAAACATGTGGAAGACAACAAAGATAAAATCGATGCCGAAAATAATCTGGAAGAAAACCTTCAGGGCGCTTATGACAAAAAAATAGAGGAAGCCATGAATCATAAACCTCATCCTGTTTTATCTGCAAAAACAGGAAAAGAGTTCAAAGCCTGGTTCAGACAACAATTGCTTGAAGATGAAACTCCCGACAAAATTACAGCACAAGATCATATCAAAAATTTTGAAAAAACTTCAGAATACGCCAAACGAGAAAGACAAATTACAGAATTTGAGGGTCTTATTCAGGAAAAAGTTGCCAGTAATAAAATAACACCGGAAACCAGATTGGCACTTGCAAAAGAATTTGATGGGCCAGATTCGGGCTTCAGGATCAGAAAAGCTATTATCGACGGGTTAAGAGGCAATGAAATAACCGGAAAACTCGGTGAAAATGCCACGGCAGTTCAACAACTTAGATTGAAAGCCGCTTTTGAAGAAGCTAATGGAAAATTCGAAAATGCCTATAAACTTTATGAAGCAGTTTTATTGATGAATGAAGGTGATGAAATGGCTAAAAAAGAGCTTCAGAGATTACAAAAACTTATGCCGGGAATCGCCACCCCAAAAGAAACTTCACCCGACATCTCTCCCGAAGAAGACCAATTACTAGATATGATTATTGACGAAGCGCTGAATCGATCTTCAGTCAAAGAAGCCAGAGATAAAACCGCCATTATGGAACAAATGGCCGATTTACAAGTTAGAGCCGATCAAATAAACGCATCCCCAACCAGCAGAGACAAGCTTCGCCTTAAAGATTCCAGAGACAAAGATATTGACGAACGCCTCCAAGACCACACCGATGGAAAGAAGATGCTGACCAAAGAAGGTACAGCAAGAAAAAAACAAACAATTAATGTTGAACGTCTTGAACACGCAACCAGTTCTGACTCCTCACTTTTAGATTTCAAGAAATTTTTGACTCAGGCTCAGGGAGATCAAAACAGAAAGTTAGAAGGACAAGATTTCGTAGAATTCAAAAGCGAACAGGCAGGAGGCCACGTTACTGGCGAAGTTGCCAAAAACAAAGCTGACCGATTGGAAGCGCAAACAAAAGCAGCTTTAGGTGAAATCGTTGGAAGAATGGTAGCAGAAAGAACCGGCGGCCAATTAAACCCAAAAATGCAGGTAGCTATCAAAGCAAAATTGGCAAAAAAAGATATCGGAGTAAAATTCCAAGTTTACAATTAAACGAACATTTCAAGATATTTACAATTAAGTGTAAGATAGCGATTGGAGCTCGCTCCCACTCGCATTTTGTGAGCAACAGTATCGCTTTATAATCTTTTCCATGCCTGACCAAAAACCTAAACAAAATCGAATCAAACTGTCCGCACTCTTTGATTTTTTCCTGATGACCGTATTGATTGGATCACTTTTATTGGTGCTCTACATCATGCCACATGACAGCTTTAATTTTTGGTGGGTTTTGATCTTTTTAATTATCCTTGTCCCAACTTTACGTGCGCTTGTTAATGGAGCACCCTTTGTGCCAACACCGCTTGCCCGTGCCAGAAAAATAGCCGCACTCGCAAAGATCAAACCAGGTGAAAAAGTTTATGATATTGGCTGCGGAGATGGTCGCATGGTTTATTTTGCCGCCAACGAATTTGGCGCAAATGCCATTGGTTTAGAGCTTTCCCCTCTTGTTTATGTCCTTGCACGAGTTCGCAAATTTTTCTGGAAATCAAAAGCCAAAATTATTTTCCGCGATTTCCACTTTTATAACTTAAAAGATGCAGACGTTATTCTTTGCTATTTGATGCCCGAAACTTTGGCCAAACTGCAAAGCAAACTGGAAAAAGAGCTCAAACCGGGCGCCCGCGTAGTTTCTTACGCTTTTCAAATCGGGAACTGGAAAGAAACACATCATGAACTAAAAGATCCGGCCAATAATTTGGCTTCAATCTGGGTTTATAAGAGATAAACACAAATCTTAAATCATATCTCCAGCATCCAGAGTCCTACTTCCTGTTTCCTTCTTCACACCTGCACCGAAGCAAACCAAAATGCGGCAACAAAATGCACGCCATTTAAAAGTATCTTCAAAAAAATCCAGGTCATAGCGGTAAATGGAAAAGCCAAAAGCGGAGAAATAAAAGAAATCATCAACGCCAAAAAACTGACCAGCATTATCAAAGGAATCAGCGGCAGAAACAGGATATTGGCAATCGGCGCAATAATGGAAAAACGGCCAAAATAATACAAAATCAGCGGCGTGGTAAAAACCTGAGCCGCCAAGGTGATCAACAATCCTTCCCGTAAAAATTCAGGCATTTTGGGGAATAAATTCATATTTTCGACCAACGGCATCAACAAAACCAGCCCCAAAGTCGCCAAAAAAGAAAGTTCAAACGAAAGATCAAAAGCCAGGACGTATGGATTCAAAAAAGTCATCAAAAACGCACTCAACAAAAGGTTAATAATCGCCTGCCCTTTGCGACCATTGGCAATCGACAAAATCACAAAAAAGCCCATCCAGGCGGCCCGAATCACGCTTCCGGAAAATCCTGTAAACAGCAAAAACAAGGTAATTCCGCAAAGCATTCCAAAAAAACGCGCGCGCCTTCCCGCCCCCACAAAACAAAATCCAAAAATCGTAATCATCAAATTAATATTATAGCCGGAAATGGCTAAAACATGCGTCAATCCTGCCCGATTAAAATCATCCAAAATTGATTTCGGAATGCTGGTTCTAATACCCATTAAAAGTCCTGCAACCAAACTCGCTTCCGGTTCGGTAAAAATAACGTTTATCTGATTACTGAGCCACCCTTTTAAAGTAAAAACCATCTTCCAAAAAGGATCGCCACTCCCCACACGCAAAAACTGAATTCTGGGCGCATAAATTACCGCATAGATGTCCTGTTCCGCTAACTGCTGCGGATAAAAACTTCCTTCAAAACTGGGCGGCGAACGGATTTGTCCTTGAATTTGCAAATAATCTCCAAAATGGAATTCCGGAAAACGATCTGTTTTAACCAGAATTTTCCCCTGAATTTCCCGCCAATTATTATTCCAAAAAAGTTTCACGACAGTCAGCGAAAAAGACTGTTGATCGCCCTGCACTCGAATTTCGTTGGAAATAAAACCTTCAAATTTAACATTCACATTTAAATCTTTATAAAATCCCAAATCACCAACCGCAAAATGTGGAATCGCCAACGCAAAACGAAAATATCCAAAAAACAAAGTAAAAACCACCACCAGTAAATATCGCCAGGAAAATTGAAATCGCCAAACGCAAAACAAACCACCTAAAACCACGCACAAGCCAATCAACATCCACCACAAGCCAAAACTCGCCAACAGTACGCCAATCAAAAAACTTACCATCCCAATAATAAGACTCCAGAATTTACTCACAAAAAAACTTAAGATCTAAAAATTTATCTAAATTTCCAGACCAACATAAACTTTTGAAATGAAAAAAATCTAAAAAATTCCTAAAAAAATTGCTTTTCCAACGTAAAAAATTCCCACAAAAAACTTGCAAATGCCCGGCTATTTGCTAACTTGATCCTTGTGTCATTTCAAACCAATTCTCCTTAAATATTCATTTTCCATGAGCAGAAAAGTCACACTTGGTCTTATCCAAATGCATTCGGTCGATGATGTCTCCAAAAACCTTAAAAAAGGGCTTGAAAACATCAAAAAATCCGCAGATCAGGGAGCCCAAATCATCGCTCTTCCGGAACTTTTTGTTGGTCCATATTTTTGCCAAACACATGAAAAAAAATTCTTTGATCTTGCTGAACCGTTTGAAGGCCCAACCGTAGAAGCACTTTGCAAAATTGCCCGACAAACTAAAACTGTAATCATCACCTCAATTTACGAAAAAACCGCCAATAAGAAATTTTACAATACCGCCGTTGTGATTGATGTGGACGGCAAAATTGTCGGTAAATACCGCAAAATTCACATTCCCAACGATCCCGAACATGGCTACGATGAAGCTTATTATTTTGCTCCCGGTGATTTGGGAGTTGGCGTTTTTCAAACCAAATACGCCAAAGTCGCTCCACAAATCTGCTACGACCAATGGTTTCCGGAAGGTGCCAGAGCCGCGGGATTAAAAGGCGCGGAAATTTTATTTTTCCCAACCGCAATCGGCTGGCCAACTTCACAACACGATAAATGGCTAAATAAAGCCGAAAACTCCATGTGGCAAACCACGCAAATCAGCCACGGCATAGATAACAACTGTTTTGTGGCTTCCATCAATCGCGTCAAACTTGAAAATAACCTCGATTTTTGGGGCAGTTCTTTTGTGAGTGACCCATATGGTCAAATTATTAAGAAAGCCCCTACAAACAAAGAAATGAACCTTGTGGTGACTTGTGATCTTGATTTGATTCAACAAAAAACCAAAGATTGGCCTTTTCATAGTGACTATCAAAAAGTAACCACTAAAATTAAATAACAGATGACCTACTTAATGCCCGCAGAATGGGAAAAACATGAAGGAACCTGGCTTGCCTGGCCTCATAATCAAAGTCATTGGCCCGGCAAATTTGAACCAATTCCTTTAATTTTTGCCGAAATTGTCCGCACGCTTGCCGAAAGCGAAAAGGTTTTCATCTGCGTGAATGATCAAAAAATGGAAGATTCCGCCCGTGAAATTTTGACCAAAGCCAGCCTGGAAAAAACTGTAGCGCCAAACGACAACCCGACCAACACCGCAGCAAAAAGCGCCAATACCAACCTAATGGCCAACGTTTTTTTTCATCAAATTCCAACTGATTCTTCCTGGGCGCGAGACATTGGCCCCATTTTTGTTCGTGATCTTGAAACCAATAAATTAATTATCACCGACTGGGTTTTTAACGCCTGGGGCAACAAATACAAACCATATAATCAGGATAACGTTGTTCCACAAATCATCGGCGAAATGTTCAGCATCCCGGTCATTGAACCGGGAATTGTTTTAGAAGGAGGATCAATCGACGTGAACGGAAAAGGCACGCTCCTTACCACCGAACAATGTCTGCTAAATAAAAATCGTAATCCAAATTTAAATCGCACCGCCATTGAAGGTTATCTAAAAAAATACCTAGGGGTCACAAACGTTTTATGGCTTAAAGAAGGAATTATTGGCGACGACACCGACGGCCACATCGACGACATTGGCCGCTTTGTAAATCCAACAACTGTTGTCTGCGCACTGGAAGAAAATCCCCAAGATGAAAATTACAAAATTCTGCAAACCTGCTTTCAGGATCTGCAAAAAATGAAAGATCAGGATGGCAATCCATTAAAAGTTATTGCTTTGCCAATGCCAAATCCTGTTATTCATGAAGGCCAAAGGTTGCCCGCAAGTTACGCCAACTTTTACATCGCCAACAAAGTTGTCATCGTTCCAACTTTCAAATGTCCCCAAGATGAAAAAGCCTTAAGCATTTTAAAAAATCTTTTTCCGGACCGAAAAATTATTGGCATCGACTGCACTGATCTTATTTGGGGCCTTGGGACGTTTCACTGCTCCACTCAACAACAACCAATCGCTTAAAAAAACTATAAAAAAACAAAAAAATCCTTGCACTTTATACTAAAATTTGATAAAAACAGAGTTACGGAAAAAGAATTTTATTTCTTATCTTTTCCACACTAGAATTGAAAAAAACTAAGCGGCCCCCCGCGAAAAATTACAAGAAAATTTGGAAACTGGGACAGAAAGAATTCAACACTGAATACTTTGATATCAACAAAGACGGAGAATTGGTGATACATGAAGGAAATTACCAGTACAACGTTTACGATCTGGCACGTAAATTTGGCTCTTCCGTAGAAATTTTCATGCCTTTTATTATTGAAGAAAGACTTAGTCACATTTATAAAGTGGCTAATTTTAATATCAAAAGAGTCGGCTATAAAGGAAAATTCACTTACCACTTTCCAATTAAGGTAAACCAAAACAAAGAAGCCATGTTGGCTCTTCTTTCCGAAGGTGCGCATCTGGAAGCATCTTCCGCCAACCATCTTTGGATTGTGAAAAAACTTTGGATGAACGAAAACTTTAATTCCAAATTACGTGTTGTCTGCAATGGCGCAAAAACTCCCGAATACATGAATTTAATCAAAGAACTTAAAAGCCTTGGTCTTGGCATTATTCCGATCATCGAAAGTCTGGAAGAAATGAAAAACATCAAGGGTTTTACCGGAGACACAGGCATCCGCATCAATTTAAAGACCCGCGTAAAATCACACTGGGACAAAAAAATAGACCAATTCGGGCTGAATCTTGATGAGATTTTGTCTTTGGGAAGAATCCGCAATTTAAAACTTCTGCATTATCATCTTGGAACCCAAATTGAAGTTGAAAACGACATTCTTAAAGCCCTGCGTGAAGGTTTTGATGCCTACGTAAAAATCCGTGAAAAAAATCCTTCACTGGACACCCTGAATATTGGCGGCGGTTTTGCGATTCCTCATGAAAAGAAAAAACTTTACAGCGTTGAATCCGTGCTCGCGCGTGTTTTCAAAAACCTGAAAGTCTGGTCGGAAAAAGCCGGAATTCCTCATCCAAATATCATTGTTGAATGGGGACAATATGTTACCGGCCCGGCTCAATTATCCGTTTACAAAATAGTTGCCTCCAAAGAAATCCCCAAAGGTGTGGCCAAAGAATGGTATCTGATTGATGGCAGCTTTATGAATGATCTTTTGGACACCTGGTCAATTCACCAAAAATGGCATGTCGTACCTGTTAATCACATGGATGCCAAAGCCAGAAAACGCGTTTGGCTGGCAGGTATCAGTTGCGATTCCGACGACAAATACACCGGAAACGATTATTTGCTGCTCCCCCGTTTGGAAGATTTTGAAGAAAATGAAAATGCTTATTTGGGAGTTCTGGATACCGGCGCTTACCAGGACAGTTTTACTTCACATCACTGCTTTCTTTCTTCACCAACCAAGGTCGTTCTGCAAAACGGAATTGTAACCGTTGCCAGAAAACGCGAATCCCCGGAAGACGTTGGCAAATTATTTGGCTGGTAAGAGGCTTATCAAAAAGCAAAAAAGGCCTTCCCAAAATTAGGCAAATTGACATTCAAATCTTTATAATGCTAAATGGAGGTAGTACTTTCTGATCCCCGCAGAAAGCATGAAACAACTCGTCCAAACGCTTCAGGAATTTGGTTTAAACCAAAAAGAAGCAGAGACATACTGCGTGCTTTTGAGTATCGGCACAAATGCCGCCAGTACGATTGCCAGAAAAGCCGCGATTAATCGTAGCAGCTGCTATAACAACCTCGAGAAACTGATTCACAAAGGCTTTGTTCAACAAATCATCAAATCCAATGTGAACTATTTTTCGGCAATCGAGCCGAATCTGATTATGGAAAAAATGAAGGGCAAACAATATGATCTCCAAAGCAAAATAGATCATCTGGGGCTTTTAATGCACGATTTTGAGAATATTAGAAATATCAATACCGACAATTCCAAAGTCAATTTTTATCAGGGAACGGAAGGCATTTTAAACATTATGGAAGATACCTTAACTTCACGTGAATTTTTAAGAGCCTACGCCACTTTGGAAGAACTTAAGGGAATTTCACCAAATTATTTTACCAAATATTATCAAAGAAGAGTGGAAAAAGGTATCAGCGTTAAATCGGTCTATCCCGGCACTTTTGAAGCCTACTACCACAAATTAAGAGACAAGAGTGAAATGCGCGAAAGCCGCCTGGTTCCTCTTGAATATGATTTTCATCTGGATATTTTAATTTATGATAACAAGGTCGCCATCACTTCACTTACGGAAAAATTTGGCATTCTAATCGAGAATCAAAAAATTGCCGATGCTCAAAAAAAGATTTTTGACCTGATGTGGAAATCCAGCAAAAAATATGATCTAAAAATCACCAGACGCATTAAAAAACTTCTATCAAAAAGGCCCCATTCAAGTCTGAAGGGGGCCTTAAAGTCAAAACCAATCTCTGTTAAAAAGGAAACTATTTAACTACCGGAGTTTTAACCGGAGTCTTTGCAGGCACAGGCTCTGTTTGTTCAAGGTCGGTTTCACTTAAATCCACGGAATCTCCACCACCTACAAAATCCAACAATGAAGTCATTGAAAAGTCTGTAGCATCCGCAGGAACCGCAACTGTAACAGGTTTGTTGAAATCACCAAGACTAAAATCTACTGTTATCGGGCCACTTGGATCAGTTGCCGCACCAGGCAAAACAAGCTTCACACTAACCCTGTTAAGAGTGGCACTTGAATTACCTACCCATAAATCAAAAGAAGTATCTGGAAATTTGCTGAAAGAATCCTGCATGTCCTTATAATCCGCATCAGAAACCGGTGATCCCTGAATTGCACTAACCTGTCTTAAAAAGTTCAACAAAGCATCTTTATCCAAAGTTGTAGTATAACGGCTGCTTGCCTCACCTTTAACAGTATCTGTCCCTGCTAAAACCGGATTTTTAAAGAAAGCCGTTTGATCAAAAAGTTCTTTCGTCTTCTTTTCTTCAGGTGTCATTTTTGATTGATCCTGCCCACTTACGCTGTTGGAAATATTTTTCAAAGTGTCCGCGACGCTCTTCATGGTATCCACCGGCATTGGAAATTTATACCATTTTGCAACATATTGATCTGTCATTGTCTTAGGCAAGAGAACCTCGCCGGTTGTAGCCAATTTGCTGATCAACGCATAAAGCGTATTTTTATCTAAACGTACTTCAAAAGATCCGGTACCGCCATTTCCATCCTCATCAAAACCACCATCGCCTTTAAAATTTAAAATAAGATTATTTGGATCTTTACCATCAAACGCAAAAGCTGCATTAAGATTAAAGGCCATTTTTGCAGGTGCCTGTCCTTCAGGACCCTTTAAATCTGCGGCCACTGTTCCATCAAGACTGTAAGAACTAACTTTAAACAAATTTGTAATTCCATCTTTAATCGCGAGAGCAGGTGCTTTTTGGTTATTGCAGCCGGCTAGAAAAAGGGACATGGCCAACACGGCAACACCTCCCCACACGAAAAGTCTTTTTTGCATGTGAAATATTTTTTAAAAAATAAAAACGCATAAATACTATAGGCATTGATCTTAAAAAGTCAAACCACAAACTGGATAAAAATTCAAATGAACTTAAACTTGTAATTTAAAACCAATTAAGGCATTTTTATAAGCACAAATATCAAAATTTTTATGAAAAAAAGAATTACTGCTTTCCTGGTCGTGCTGGTTTTATCAAATATGCTTACCCCCGGCCTTTCCAGTGCAAGTATTTTTTCCGATGTACCGAATAACGATCCACATCTGATCGCAATTGAATACCTTAAAGCAAAAGGAATCATCCAAGGATATCCGGATGGAACTTTTCAACCCGACCGCGTAGTTTCACGCGTGGAATTTTTAAAACTCGCTTTAGAAACCTATAATATCCAGACTGATGTTACCGCTCCATCGGGCTTTAAAGATGTCGATGAAAATGCCTGGTATGCGCCTTATGTAAAAAAAGCCAAGCAACAAGGATGGATTCAGGGATACCCGGATGGCACTTTTAAACCGGCACAGGATGTAAACAAAGTCGAAGGTATCAAAATGCTCGGCAAAATTGCCGGTTGGGCTGTCGCACAAAACATCACCGACGCTGAAAAACCTTTTTTAGATACGGCCGCAGATGCCTGGTACACACCTTATATACTCTACGCAAAACAAAAAAACTTTCTGGAAGATCGTGGCCAATATTTTATTCCAAGTGCCAGTTTATTCCGCGGACAAGTCAGTGAAATTCTTTTTAGAAATCTGATCACCGATGAAACTAAAAATACCGTTTTCACCGACGACCTTAAAACCTACGCTCTCCAACATTTACCTGTTGCGCCTGTAATAACGGAACCTCCGGCACAAACTCCGCCACCAACACAAACTCCGCCGCCAACACAAACCCTACCACCTCCTCCAACTCCAAATTTTGAAAGCGTCACTTATCAAACCTATCAACCGGGTTTCTTTGATAACATCACCCTAAACGACACTTTCCCCAACGTTTTTTATGTTAACGAGGTTTATTATTTGGAAGGATCAATTAAGACCGGAACGTATCAAAAAGCCTTTGCCTTCCTTAAAAATTCCGCAGATTCCACCATCCAAAATTTTGCAACCGACGTTACCAACAACACTTTCAAAATCCGCGTCATTTTTAAAAATGCCGGAAATTACAGTCTGGGCATTATCCCCGGCGAATCCGGCCAAAGCAAAATAGTACCAATATCTGTAGTTGCCGCACTACCAAATCCCGGAGCGCAAACCAACACGCAAACTCCCGCCAATCAAAAAGTTGAATACAAAAATCAACAAACAACTTTTTCCTGGGATAATGGAACAAACAATTTAAGCGAACTTATAATCAGCCAGGACAACCAGTCCAAAACTTACTTTTTCCGCCAAAACAAAAACAGTTTCAACATTGATTACAATGATTTTAGCAATTTTCATAATGGAACCGTTAATTTCCAGATTAAGACGGCCAAATCAAACCAAATCAAACCGCTTAGTATAGACACTCCATGGATCACAGGCGCAAATTCAAACTTCACCACAACAACTCATACTTTTAGTGAAATTCACAGTGACCAAATAACCTATAATACACTTCCGGAAACACTCAACAGCCCGGGATTAATTAGTCTTACCGGAACGGCCAAGACCGACATTTTCCAGGAAGCCGCTGTGACCAAACCAAATGGCCTGGTCGAGATTGTGCCTTTAATAACCAATCAACCAACAACGGATTATTATGGTTCCAAAATTATAGCTTCCGGAAACAACTACACCTTTAATTATAATGCCACCCAGTCCGGCACTTATATTGTGGAAATTAACGGCAAAAATGGCGCCGCAGTCATCAACACACCGGTTTATATCCAACAGGGAATCCCCTTCATTCCGGATTTTTTTGATCTGATTAATTCGGAGCAACCACTCACCGATTTCAACTTAAACAATCTTCGCGATCAACTTTTAAATCTGATAAATCAGGAAAGAACAACTGTTGGATTTAAAACAATCAATGCCGATACCGACCTTAATACTCTCGCTCAAAATCATGCCAATGATATGGTCGCAAGAAACTTTTTTGGCCACGTTAACCCTGACGGCAAAACGCCCAATGATCGTCGTCTGGCTTTAAATATTCCAACCGAAGTCGGAGAAAATCTGGCAAAATCCCCAAACTTACTTTATGCACATTATGGCTTAATGAGGAGCCCCGAACACCGGAAAAACATTCTGGATCAGGACTGGGAAAGAGTCGGCCTTGGCATAGCCAAAGATAGTGACGGCGGAATTTTAGTGGTGGAAGAATTCTCTAGCTATCCTTTGACCCCGGAAAAACTCGCCACTGTCAAAACCGATCTGCTTACAACAATCAATAACAAACGAGCCGCTGCCGGAACAGGTTTACTCACAACTGATGCCACATTGACTTCCGTTGCCGACCAATGGACCAATAACATGATTCAACAAAACTTTTTTGACTTCACGGCTCCGGACGGCAGCTCGTTAACTTCCCTGCTTCAAAAATCAGGCATCAGCAAAGCCGTACAAATTCTTATTCTGGAATCAAGCAGTACTCAAAAAATTTCCGACCAACTTTCAGGCGCCACCGATAGTTCAAATCCAAAATGGAGTACAATCGGCCTTGGATTAAATGTCGACAACACGGGGTTGTTGGTATTAACTGCACTTTATTCAAATTAAAATTAAAATTCACTTTTTTTTCTGCCAGAAATCTCTAAAATGGTATGGCTGTTCCAAACAGTTCAAAACACAATATCTAAAAATACAATAATGGATTTTAAACAACAACCGGTCAATCAAGAAAAGACTCAAAAAGCGGTAATCGCCGGAGGTCTTATCATTATCGTCGTCCTTTTATATGCAATTTACATTCTGATTAAAAGTCTGGATTTTTCAGGAATAATTTTCTCTTTTGGTAGAAGTTTAAGAGTTGATGAAAATGGGCACACCAATATTTTGCTTGCGGGTCTTGGCGGTGAAGGCCACGATGGCGGTGAATTAACGGATTCAATCATTGTCGCAAGTATCGATTACAATCAAAAAATAGTCCCGATGCTTTCAATCCCGCGTGATCTTTACGTAAAAAGTCAAAAATTGGATTCCGGCGAACGCATCAATGCGGTTTATTCCACAAGTAAAAAACAATTCAGTTCCAAAGAAGGAATGGAAGAATTAAAACAGGTTGTTTCAACTGTTACCGGAGTGCCAATTGATTATTATATCAAAATCGATTTTAAAGGTTTCAAAAAAATTATTGATAGTTTGGGAGGAGTGGACGTCATAGTCGAAAAAGATCTTTATGATCCATATTATCCGCTTGGTGAAACCGTTCAATATCAAACCTTTGCCATTAGTGCCGGCCCACATCATCTTGATGGAGAAACCGCTCTTAAATTTGCCCGCAGCCGTGAAACAACCAGCGACTTTGACCGTGCCCATCGCCAACAACAAATAATAACGGCAGTGCGTGAAAAAGCCCTTAGCCTTAACGTTTTAACCGATCCAACCAAAATTAAAGCCATTTATGATTCCGTCAATACAAGCATAGAAACCGATCTTTCCATCAACGAAATAATTGAACTGGCAAAAACCGCAAAAGATCTCGGCAAAGAAAGTACAATTTCCCGCGTTTTGACCGATAATCCGGTAGCTACGTGCGGCGCGTTACTTTATACTCCGGCAAAAGATTTGTTTGGTGGAGCATCTGTGTTGCTTCCTGCGGGAAATACCTATGATTACATTCAACAATTCGCCACAAACTTTTTCAAAGATGGCAAAAAAGCCGAAGATCAATCGCCAATTCAAGTTCTTAATGGTACAAAAATTCCAAATCTGGCTACCGATGTTTTAAGTTATTTCAATCGCATTTGTTACAACGGAATTTTCTCGTGGAATGCCACAAACACAAATCTGGCCACGACAACAATTTATTATCAACCGGGCCCAAAAGGCGAAAAACCAGCGGCCCTGGAAGCCGTCACCAAAATCTTACCCTACAAAGTCCAAAGTGGAATCCCACCCGAATATTTGGTTAATATTGGCAATGTTGATCGACAAAGCACCCGCATAGCAATTGAACTCGGCGCCGACTATCTGGATAAAAGAATTAAAGATCCATACAAACTGATTCCTTACGTGGCTCCGGCAAAAACTGACACAAGCGCCACTCAAACCCAAACCCAAACTCAAACAACTTCAACTCCTAAAAAATAATGCTCACAACTTTACTTAGTTTATTTACGGCCGGAAGTTTACTTATACCCAATTTTTCCGATCCACCAATAAATAATTGGCAAAGCAGTTCATTGCTGGAAGTTTCCTCACTGCCAAAAGTAAAAGAAAACAATATCGGACCTGTGATAAAAGCAAAATCAGCCATTGCGGTTGATTTAAAAACGGGCCTGGCACTTTACGAAAAAAACATTCACGATCAAAGATCAATCGCCAGCATTACCAAATTAATGACGGTTGTAATTATTTTGGAAGAAAACAAAATGGATGATGTGGTAACGGTTCCTCAAAAAATCACCACAGTTCAGGGCACAAAAATATGGCTGGCCCCCGGTGAAAAAATTACCGTAGAAAACCTGCTTTATGCAGCCTTAATCCCTTCCGCCAATGATGCCGCTTATACTTTGGCAAACTACAACAGCAATGGAAACATTGACGAATTTATAAAAAAGATGAACCAGAAAGCCTTGGAACTTGGCCTTTATGATACTCATTTCACCAATCCAATCGGACTGGATGATGAAGGCAATTATTCCAGCGCCTATGATCTTACCTTGCTCGGCCGCTACGCTTACAGTAAAGCTTTCGTTCGCCAAGCAACGGTTTTAAAAGATCGGGAAATAAGCTCAACCAACGGCAGACTGGTCCACAAACTTAAAACCACCAATGACCTTTTGAACAGTTATCTTAAAGTTTTAGGTCTTAAAACAGGCACAACCGACCAGGCCGGAGAATGTTTGATCGCCGTCATTGAAAATGATAAGGGCCGTGATATTCTAACGGTGACTTTAGGCAGCCCTGACCGCTATAAAGAAACCAAAATTTTAGCCGACTGGGTTTTTAGGAGTTATAACTGGTATTAAACCTAAACCAAAATAATTCCCTTAATTTTAGGCAATGAACAGTATCCTCACTACCATCAATTTCCCTCAAACGATTCGTAATTTAACTCTGATTCTTGGTTCGGAAGTGAGTGCTTTCGTGATCACGTTAATCATTGCGCCTTTTTTTATAAAAATTCTTCACAAATATAAAATCGGCAAGCAACTGCGTGAAAAAGCTTCAACCGGAGAAATCGCCAGCATTTTTAATGAATTACACGCAAAAAAAAGGGGGACACCGACCATGGGCGGAATTTTAATTTGGGGAACCACATTATTGGTTGTTTTAGGATCGTGGCTTTCCTCGGCCTTGGGTATCACAGAACATTCACTTTTGAATCGTAACGAAACTTGGCTGCCAATTTTCACGCTTGTCACTACCGCCATCCTTGGCGCAATTGACGATTATCTAAATATTAAAGGTCTTGGCAAAAACAAAGGTCTCAACATTAAACCAAAATTTTTCTGGCTTTTTGCGCTTGCCACACTGGGCGCGCTCTGGTTCTTTTTCCGCCTTGGCTACGATCAAATTTTGATCCCGGGACTTGGCAACATCACAATCGGCATTTGGTACATCCCGCTGTTTATTCTTGTGATTACCGCCACTTCCAACGCCGTAAACATTACCGATGGACTCGATGGACTTGCGGGCGGTTTGTTGATCATTGCCTTTGCCGCTTTTGGAATTTTAGCTTACGCCAAAGGTTTACTTATTTTATCAGCGTTATGCGCAGTAATAAGTGGATCTTTAATTGGATTTCTTTGGTTTAACATCTTCCCCGCCCGTTTTTATATGGGCGATACCGGTGCTCTATCTTTAGGCGCGACCCTGGGCGTAATTGCCATGATGACCGATGCCGTTGCCGTACTGCCATTAATCGGTTTTATTTTTGTAGTCGAAACCGGTTCGGTAATTTTGCAGGTTGCCTCCAAAAAATTCCTCAAAAGAAAACTTTTTCATATTGCCCCACTACATCATCACTTTGAAAAAAGCGGTTGGAGTGAACCAAACATAGTAATGAGATTTTGGATTATGGGGGCCTTCTTTGCTGCCATTGGATTGATTCTGGGTTTACTCGCTCTTGGCTCTTAAAACGAAGTTAAATTCGTCACACCCTATCTTTAAAGTTGAGTATTGGGATCACTTACCGGCTGGGTACTTTGTAAACCCGTTTGTGGGTCTGTATCAATAATTTGAGTTGTTGCCGGAACCTCCTGAGTATTTGCGTTATCAACCGTAGAAGTTTGAGCCGGAACAACAGTGGAACCCTCTCCGTTCACGGCAGGAACAGGCGCTTCGTGCGCAAGCACAGGCTGCGTAATTACCATTTGCGAAAATGGCACAGAGGAAGTCCCCTTATCGGCACCCTGTTTTTCAATTAACGTCACAACTCCCAAATTTTGAGGAACTTTAGCCTGAGCCTGCTCTTCGGTAGTTTGCTGTATGCCCTTATCATTCATTTCCAAAAGCTTATTAAGTTTTATGATCGACTCATCATCACGAACCGTCTGACTTAAATACATCTGGGAAAGATCTTTCAATTCCTGAATTAAATTAGAAGGAACCGCCTGAGGCAATTTCTGCAAAGCGGCAATCAATTTATCCAAAACACTACGGCGAATAACTCGTATCTGCGCAAGAAACTTGGCCTGCTCCGGCCCACTCAATAATTTTTCAATAGCAACCAAAACCTTTAACTGCTCAATCTGTTTGTCAAAAATACTTGATAAAGTATCTTTTAATTTGGCAAAATCATCACCATCTATCTTCAAAACAAAATCGTCAATCTGATTTTGATATCGACGCAAAACACGATCCGCCATTGCCAAATCTTTCTTAGCAAGCAAACCCTGAATTTCCAGCAATTTTTCCTCAGCCTGGGAAAGACTGATCAAAGCGCGATCAATATTATTTTGAACCAAAAACAGTTGAGTTGCTTCAATTACTTCTTTAGCGGGATACAAAATATCTCCGGGTAAAAATGTCACTAAATCCTTATACTGTTGCCCAATTTTTGACTGCATCAATGTTCGTAAAATTTCGGTATTTACAGCATCCGCTTTTGCAAGATTTGTATAAGCATCCATAAAAGACTGGACCCCACTTCTAAACTGGAAAACCAGCTTCATACCATCAATATCCTGGTGTTGAAGCAAAAGTTTTTCACCCTGCAGTAAAGCCTTATAATTTTCAATAAAAGCCAATCTTTGTCTTTCCAAATCAACATTGGCAAAAGGTTTTCCATTATCCAGATCGGCGGAAGCGGAAAGAACATCGGCTGTTCCCGTACTTGAAGCCACAGGATTCAGCTGATCTTCTTTTTCAGAAGCGATTTTCACAGAATGCTCTTTATCACGTTCCAGATTAGACTTAACCCATAAATTGGAATCGGCATTGGCGCCATCCTGAGCCACCCGTGAAATATAGGTTGTTTTCAAATTATCCGGAGAAACATCCGCCTGAAAACCGGCCACAATTGGTTTTATCTGATTAGGCAAACTTGATTTGGCCGAAAAATCGACCACATTATCAAAAACCGCCAAAGTTGAATGCATTGGCTGAACCTGAACATCAAAAACCGCTTTTTTGGTTGCAGTCACAGACCCCTGAGCCGTGTCCACTATAAAATGGGACTTTTCATCAACCAAATTTAAAACTTTAGTCCAAAGTCTTCCCTGGTTAACGGCAATTTCAACCTGAGTGGAATTATTATTTAAAGGCTCAGAATAAAGTTTGCGAAGCTGGATATAAGTATTTTGCCCTAAACGGCTGGTACTATCATCAAAAAAACGGATGGTCGCAAAACTTTTATCTTTAGTAATGATGATATCGCCTTCACGCAAAGAAAATTCCTGTTTAGCCAAAAGATTTTGACCATTACGCAAGACATAAACCTGACCATAAAACTCCTCAATATAGGTAAGTTTAGAAGCAAAAGTAACCGGTGTTTGAAACGGCATAAGAACCAAAGTTCCAAACATCATAACAACCAAAAGCACCGAAGCAAAAACCGATCTAAAATACCCCGGTCTTTGCAACAAACCAAAAGCCCCCTCCGGCATTTCATAATTTTTCACGGCACGCATTACGCGCTTTTTCAAAACCGCATTTGCCGCAACCGGAAGCCTAAGTCCATTAACCAGCTCTTGAATATATTGAACCAAAGACAAAACATCTTCTTCATAACAATCACTTCTTTGCATTAAATTAACCTTCTGCATCAACTGTTTTTTCAAACTCTTTTTTTGATTTGCAGCAAGGCCAAAACTTGGCTTCAAAAAAACCTTCAAACTTTCTTCAAGTTTTTCGAGTTCTTTCTGATTGTTTTTTCTCCAGAACAAATTCATATAATTAGAGGGAACCGCTGAGTACAACGTGAAAAAATCTTTCTTGTTACGATTTTAAGAGTGGATATTCATATCTTCCAAAACCTTTTTGAGCGCCTGTAAAGCTCTCATTTTCAAAATTCGCAAACTTCCTTCGCTCTTATTCATAATTTTGGCGATTTCATCGTTTTGCAATTCACTGACATATTTCAGCAAAAGAATTTGTTGATATTTTTTCTTGAGTTTGGAAATAGCCAATTTAAGACGATCACGACTTAATTTTCGCTCGGTAACATAAACCGGATCAGACTCACGTTTATTGTCACGCAAACTTTCGTCCAGAGGGAAAGATTCCTTATTCATACGGTAATGATCCACGACCATATTGTGCGCAATTCTAAAAACCCAAGCCGAAAAAGCACTATCCGGTGATTTTTTATAACCCTTCATTCGCTCCCAAATCTTCAAAAAAACGCCTTCAGTCAGGTCTAAAGCATCCTCTTTATTGACCCTAAAATAGATATATCTGTAAACCGGCTGAACAAAAAAATCGTAAAGCTTTGCAAAAGCTTCAGTTTGCCCGTTCTGGGCTTCTATAACCAGTTCCTCTATCTCTATTTCACGCTCTTTCAGATCTTTTTCAGCCATAGCGATTAAGTAAGCACAACTAAAATAGTCGAAATAGGCCAAAAAGGAAAGAAGCAAAGTATCGATTAAGGCTTCCTTAAAACAAAAATTTGTGATAAAATAATATAATATTTGAAACAAAAATGAACACAGCCAAAAAACTCCTAAAATTCGGTGAATGTCTCAACTTTTCAGATGAAAATCTGAAAGGAAGATTTGTGTTTCAAACCGCCAGCACAGGCGGAGCTGGTGGAACCGCTGAAGGTGCCGCAAAAGACAAACCACCGGTTGCGGTTCCGGAAACTAAAGAAACTGGCCCAAAAGTACCGGAAGCAGACAAAGCAAAAAAAGCAGCAGAAATTCATGGCGAAACAAGGGCCCTCCTAAAGGCTGAAATGGAAAAGAAATTGCAGGAAATCGCAGCCAGAAAAGAAGCCATCACCAAAGAAAAAACAGATAATGATGCTGAACTAAAAAAAATCCTCGGAGCAAAAGACGAATGGTCTACACGTCAACCGGATTTTGACTTAAACACTCCTGCAAAAATTAAAATACCAGATACCACTGCAATTGGAAAATTAGCTGGAAGTTTAGTTGGAGATGTTGACGCGACCCCATCCAGAATTGCCACACAGGCAGAAAAAACTTTTGCAAAAGCCGAAAACCCAACAGCAGACACAAAACCTGAACTCGTTAAACTTGGCGAATTTTTAAAATTAATCACTCTCCCGGAATTTCCACAAAGCCAGGGGAACAGGAATATTTTACGAGACACTGTTTCTACTTTGATCAACGAGTATCTTCACCACATGCCACAGCCGGTAACCAAGGAATCATCCGAAGGTTACAAAGATCAACTTATGGGTCGATTTCAAGCTTTTGGTGAAAAAATTCAAGCTCAAGCAAACGGCAAACCATTGGAACTTATGATTGGTTTAAGCGCATATCTCAAAAAAATCGATCCGACTTTTGATTTCATCAATGCCAATGGAACCTTTCAGCCTGAAGGATTAAAAAATTTATTAGTCCTGACTGATCCTGCAACCTTATTGGAAAATTTTCAAAAAAATCAAAATATTGATAAAGAATCGGGCAATCTTTCAAGAGACAAAATAAATGGAGAAAGTGCATTAGCCACGGCTCAAGAACAACCAGTCGACGCTAAAAAAATGATTCAAGATGGAACACTTAAATTTACAGCAAGAACCATCACTCTTCCGGCAGAAGCCGATAAAATTGATGAATTTCTAAAAGAAGAATTCGGCAAAGCCTTAGACCCAAAACTTAATTCAAACCTAAAAGAAGCAGCCATAGCTTACGCCATGGAAAAAGCCAAAGACCTCAAACAACCGGGTCAAAAATTGATCTTGGCCGAAAACGGAGAAAGCGCTGCTGTAAGCGAAGCAGCTGAAGCCCAAAAGAAAAAAGAAGCCGAAGAAACTGCCAAAAAATTAGCTGAACAAGCTTCAACTATGGCCGGTAATCCGGATGTAAAACCTGGACAAGAAAGCGAATTGGGCATTGCAAGTTTTGGGGCTTTAATTGCTAAATTTTTTGAATACATAGCCGACCTCCTGAAAAATTTTGGAGGATTCAATTTTGGTTCAAAAGAAGTTAATAAAAACCTGGAAGCCAGACTTAAAAACTGGACTCCATTACCAACCGAAGAAGAACTTAAAGAAGTCGGAAAATTTGAAGCCGCCATACTAAAAGGTATTCCAAAAATCAACAAAAAGAATCTGGCAAAATTATTGGAAAATAGAGATGAAATGCGTAATCACATTTTCACAAGCAACCCAGGCAACTTAAGCTGGGAAACATATTTATTTGACCCAAAAAAAGGCCGCATAACCGCAGAAGAGCGCGCCAAACTTGAAGACCAAACCAAAGAACTTAAACCAAGCGAAATCAGCACAATGATTATGATGAAAGATCCGAAAAAGGCTCCTGAACAAACTGCTGCTGCCGCTACTGCAACACCGGCAGTCGCACCAAGCCAAACACCAGCAACCGAAACACCGGCAGTCGCACCAAACCAAACCCCAGCAACGACATCACCAACAACCCCCGAAGTTGTACCAGCAACACCACCGCCACCATTAAACCATGAAGTGGCAACAAATATACCACCAACTGCAGCTCCAAAATCAGCACCTACCCCGCCAGCAAACCCTGAAGTTGCATCTGCTCCAACACCCGCTCAAACAACTCCACCAGTTAAGCCTTTATAAACTCCAAAGCTTTCTCAACCTCTTTCTTCGATCCCAAAAAGATTGGCGTTCTTTGATCAAGTTTCGTTAAAGGCAAATCCAAAATGCGACCTTTTGCGACCTGGCTCGCTTCACCCGCAACGCCCTTTTCACCCACCACTCCATACATGGCCGCCCCACCCGCTTTTTCCATTAGATAAGCCATTGGCGCGCATTCATATAAAAGCCTTAATTTGCCATCCGGTTTTTCCTGATAACCCGGATAAGTAAAAACCCCACCACCTTTGCGCAAAATCTGGTTTACATCCGGCACCATTCCGCCACTGTAACGCAAAGTATATTCATTTCTGACCCAAAACTCCAAAAGCTTCACATACCATTCTTCGCTACTGCAAGCCCGCAAATTGCCCGGAGCAAACATCTTTTTTTCTTCCGCAACTTTCATCACACCACTCTGCACAAATTGTTTTTGCTCATCATGATAACTAAATTCCAAAACTTCTCCTCCAACCGAAATCATAAAAGTTAAACGTGGACCATAAACCGCAATCAAAGCCGCAACTTGCTCACTTCCCTTTCGGCCGATAAACCCTTTGCCCTTATAAACGCCAAAAATGCTTCCTACAGCCAAATTCACATCCACCAAAGAAGAACCATCCAATGGATCAAACCCCACTGAAAAACCATCTTCACCCGCACCACACACAATCTCCTCTTCCAACTCTTCCGAGGCCAACGAACTAACATGTTCATTTTTCTGAAGCGCATCAACAAAAAGATTGTTGGTATAAACATCCAATTTCAATTGCTGTTCACCATAAACATTTTGAGTATCGGCATATCCCAATTGCGAAGTCTTTAAAGCCTTGGCCACCTGCGGAAAAACATTCACAATCTCATTCAAAACACTTTGCAAAGACGCGTCCAAACCACTCGCTCCAAGAAAATTAACAAAAGTTTTTTCCATAAAAATAAAAGTTAATAAGCCAAACGCAGATTAACCGAAATACCTCAAAAAGAGCAACTATTTTCCCGCCGCCCCCCAATAAAATTAGTAAGTATTCGCGCTGGCAATTGCCGAATCCCCGCGAACAAAAATTATATCGGAAGCTTTTTTCATACCTTCAAGTCTTCCCGTATTAATAATATTATTCATCGATTTAGACTGAGCCAAACGCGCATCCTTAATTTCATTCTCACTTAAAAGCTGCTGGCGATCCGCTTCCAATTTTCTTAAATCGTACCCTTTTGTGGCAACCTGATTAAAATGCGCCAAATAAGCCATCCCAATCAAGACAATTCCCACAGCAAGAGCCATAATCAAAGTTACCGGCCCAAATTGCAGATTGATTTTTGGTAGAGCCACAGCCCTGGCAGCGCTTTGATTCGAAACAATCCCGGAACGCAAACTTGAACGTGAACGTCTATCCCACAATGACCTTTGAGCAAAACCGTTTCTATATGGACTGCGTGATAGTGAAAGTTGGGACATTTCTAGTAATTAATAATTTAGGGGGAGAGTTTAGATTTTTTCCGCCACACGTAATTTTGCGCTGCGGCTGCGAGGATTTTTGGTTAACTCAGTTTCACCCGGAGTTAGTGGTTTTTTAGTTACAATTTTTAGTTTCGGATCAAGATGAGTTGTCGTTAGTTGATCAGGTAAATTAATGTAATCTCGGGCCTGATCCTTAAAGAAATTTTTAACCAGACGATCTTCCAAAGAATGATAGGCAATAATGGCCAAACGACCCTTCTTTTTCAAAAGGCCCATAGCCTGTTCCATCACACTTTGCAAAGATTCCAATTCCTTGTTTACTTCAATGCGCAAAGCCTGAAACACGCGAGTTGCAGGGTGAATATGCCCCTGACGTTTAATATATTTCTCAATAAAACCAGCCAGTTCCGTAGTTGTTTTAAAAGAACGGCTTCGACGACGTCGCACAATTTCACGCGCCAACAAACGGGATTTCATTTCTTCACCATATTCATAAAAAATTCGGGCAAGCTCTTTTTCAGGATAACTGTTGATAACATGAGCCGCAGTCAATTCCTGATTTTTATCAAAACGCATATCCAAAGGCCCTTCACGCAAAAAAGAAAATCCACGTTCAGCCACATCAACCTGAGGAGAAGAAAGACCAAGATCCAACAAAATCGCATCGACACCGTGAATCTTCAATTTCTTTAATTCTTCAGCCAAATTACGGAAATTACTTTGAATATAATGAATTCTGCTATCAAATTCCTTCAATTTTTCCTGGGCACGTTTCAAATTTTCCTCGTCCAATTCAAAAGCAACCAATTTGGAATCGCCATTTGCATTGGTCAAAAGCGCATGAGCATGTCCACCCAAACCAAGTGTTCCATCCACGATTACTTTTTTACCCGGCAGTTGCAAACCTTCAAGAACCTCTCGCAACAAAACCGGATCATGCATTGGCTGAACAGACTCAACAAGTTGAGTTGGCAGAGCCGGTATCTCGATTTCAACTTTTGGTTTCAAAACCTTGGCAATTTTCAAAACTTTCACTTTCTTTAAGATCACTTTTTTGGCTTTCTTAACTTGAATTTTCTTAGCCTGAACTTTAGCCTTTGCCTTAATTAACGGCTTCGTCTTTGCTTTTGATTGAACCTTCACTTTTGGCTGAACCTTTTTAACATTAGCTTTTGCCAACGGCTTTGCCTTAATTTTTGGTTGAACCTTCGCTTTAGCTTTTTTCTGTAATTTTGGTTGAGCTTTAGCTTTAGGTTGTACTTTCACCTTAGGTTGAACCTTCTTTATCGGCTTTGCTATAACCTTTTTTTGTTGAGCTTTTTTCGAAAAAAGCATCTCTTTCAATTTAGAAAAAGTGCTTTTATTTTTTTTAGGTGCCTGAGCTTTATTTTTTGGGATTAATTTTGATTTTTTCTTGATCATAATGAGGAAAGTTCAAAACTTGTATTCAATGTATGTATAATTTTTTTATACGATGAACATGACTTATTTATAAGAGAAACAAACCCTAGAGTCAACAACTTCCACAAAGATAGTGCAAAATTTGTATTCGCAAAGCAAAAATAAACCCACCTTTTCGGCTCAAGTAAAACAAGATTAACTATTTCCATAATTCATTGCCCGACTTTCACAATATTGCATAATATTTTTATACTCAACACGGATAAACTGCTGCCAAAAAGGAATAAAACAATTACTGTTAAAAAAATAGTACAGCAGACACGAGCAAAGCGAGTGTCCCTACAAAAAACCGTCCTCAATAAAAAATTAAAACAAAAATCATCACAAAAAAGCATTTACCTCAAAGCAAAAAACCTTATAATATCAGCATGATATATCTCCCTCCGGAACTTCTGGTTCTCTTTACATCAATGCTTCCAATTGTGGAACTCCGCGGAGGCATCCCCTTAGGTCTTCTTTTGCATTTACCAATAGAAGCCGCTTTTTTTTGGGCGGAAATCGGCAACATGATTCCGATCTTTTTTATTTTGAAACTGCTCGGCCCCGTTTCTGATTTCCTCATCAAACATTCCAAGTTTTTTGAAAAATTTTTCCATAAACTTTTCACCATAACGCGTGAAAAACATGGCCACAAAATGCAAAAATGGGGTTCGGTCTTTCTTGTCATATTTATTGCGATTCCCCTGCCCGGCACCGGCGCCTGGACCGGAGCATTGTTGGCCTTTTTGTTTGATATTCCTTTCTGGAAAGCGGTTTTACTTATTTTAATCGGCAACCTTGCCGCCGGCCTATTGATCAGTTTTGGCTTTGGATCAGCCATCGAAGTGGCAAAATTGTTCGTAAAATAAAATTTTATTTGACATTTATTAATCGATATATAAAATGCCAACTCAAATTTTATGTTTTTTAAATATGCCTTTTTTGGAAGACGATTGTCATCAACAGCATCATACAGAAGCTGATGGAGAACCATTAACTAAATGTGCGAGGTTAATACTTGAAGCAAAAAAACAGGATCCCTCAATTCCTATTTGTAATGTAATTTGCCCAATTTCAAAAAAAACTTCCCCCGTAGGGATTAAACTAGCTGTTCATGATCGTTGCCACATGTCTTTAACAACTCTTAAAGCCTTGCAAAGTGGACTAACAAGGCAAGTATTTCAAGTTTTGAAATACTAGCTTCAATTCTTCAAAAACTCCTTCACTTCCGAAATCTTTGCCCCTTCACGCAAAATCACTGCGTGGCCATTTTCAAAGCCAATAATTGTTGATGGAGGATTTTTCAACACGCCCGCGCCTGATTCAGAAACGCTCACCCCGGATTCAGACAAGCCAAGTTCTCCACCATCCAAGACCAAAGCAATTTTTTCACTTTCCTGCAAAGCTCCTTTATACTGCTTCAAAAAATCAGCAACAGTGTACGCCTCCGGTTCACCAGCCAAATTTGCACTGGTAGTCGTAAGCGGACCACCAAAACCCGCAATCAACATTTGTGAAATCTCCGAATCCGGACAACGAACCCCAACATTAACCTGCCCTTCATTAAAAAAAGTCGGCAAAGTTTTTTCGGCTAATGGCTGGCGCACATGCTCATCAAAATTTTGATCTTCTTTCCGCGCCACTTTTTTCGGCAAAACCAACGTTACCGGACCCGGCCAAAATCGCTCTGCCAAGCGCAAAGCCACTTCATTAAATTCTGCATACTTCTTTGCCTCATCCAAATTTCGCACCATCATACTCACGGGCTTTTTAAAATCGCGGCCCTTAGCCACATACAAATCCTGCAAAGCCTCCTGATTAAAAACATCCACCGCAAAACCATAACAAGTTTCTGTTGGATGAACCACCACGCCACCCTGCTGCAAAAGCTTTACCGCTTTCGCAATAATTTCCGATTGAGGATTTTTGGGATTGATCGACACGATTTTCATATTTCCTTTAATTACTATTCAAGCTTCGCTATACTAGCGGCGAACAAAATTCCGGGCAAGCCCGATCAACGAGCACGAAACAAACCTCAAGCTCCCCTCACAATCCTAAAAAAACCCGGACACGACTCCCCTATTTAAAAAAATATTTCCTAACCCCCCTTTTCATGCCTACACGCCTTGCAATAAATGGTTTTGGCCGCATTGGACGCGAAATGTTTCGCATCGCTCTCACACGTAAAGATCTTGAAGTTGTTGCGATCAACAATCTTAGCGACAACAAAACCATGGCTCATCTTTTAAAATACGACTCCAATTACGGAATTTTGGACGCAGATGTGAAAATTGAAGATGAAACCAGCATCACCGTGAATGGCAAAAAAATCGCTTATTTCCAGGAAAAAGACCCAAGCATGATTCCTTGGGGAACCACCAAGGCCGATATCGTCCTTGAATCAACCGGCGTTTTTACCGATGGTGAAGCCGCAAAAAAACATCTTCATGACGGTGTTAAAAAAGTAATCATCACCGCTCCTGGCAAAAATGTTGATGCTACTTTTGTTATTGGCGTAAACGAAAGCAGCTACGATCCTGCCAAACACAACGTAATTTCAAACGCTTCCTGCACCACCAACTGCATGGCGCCTCTTACAAAGGTCATCAACGACACCCTCAAAATCAAACGTGGACTTATGACCACAATTCATTCCTATACTAACGATCAACAAATTCTTGATCTTCCCCATAAAGATCCTCGCCGTGCCCGTGCCGCCGCACTTTCCATGATTCCAACCAGCACCGGCGCCGCAACTGCAGTTACAACCGTTATTCCTGAACTTAAAGGCAAATTAAACGGCTTCTCGGTCCGCGTTCCAACCCCAACTGTTTCTTTGCTTGATTGTGTCTTCGAAGTCGAAAAATCCACAACTGTAGAAGAATTAAACGGAATTTTAAAGCAAGCCGCAGAAGGTCCGCTCAAAAATATTTTGGCTTACAATGAACTTCCACTTGTTTCCGTTGATTACAAAGGCAACACACATTCTTCAATTATTGACGGGCTTTCCACCATGGTTATGGAAGGAACAATGATCAAAGTAGTGGCCTGGTACGACAACGAATGGGGCTATTCTTGCCGCGCAATTGACTTGGCTGCCCTGATGGGTGCAAAATTGTAAAACGCCCGCCAAGGTGCAGTTCTGCTGCAAAAATTGCCAAACCCGCTTTAGCACTGTACAATTACAACCGCTAATTTAGTTTTGTAAAGATTTAAGCGATGGATCGCAAACAAGAAGTATTAAAGGCTATCATTAAACATTTTATTCAAACTGCCGAACCGGTTGGATCGCAAGCCATCCTCATCAGCTACAAATTTGCGGTGAGCCCGGCCACGATTAGAAACGACATGGCCCAGCTGGAAAAAGAAGGCTTTATTTATCAGCCTCACACTTCTGCCGGTCGCATTCCAACGGATTTGGGTTATCGTCTTTTTGTTGATGAACTGGCCGATTTGGAAGATGAAAGAAAAAAAGCCGTTCAGGTTTTGCAGGAGATTGAAAAGAATTATCATCTGGAAAAAGCCAAAGAAAAAATTTATGACGGCGTTTCTTTATTGGCCAGAGCTACAGAAAATATCAGTTTTGCCACATTGCCGGATAACCGCCGCACCTTTTATTTGGGACTTTCCAGCGTTTTGCGCCAGCCGGAATTTTTGAGTGATAGTATTCGCGCCAGCCAGGTTATAGAAGTTTTGGAAAAACACGATAATTTTGTGAATTTGCTGCAGGATTTGGAAATAAACGACGAAGTTCGAATTTTCATCGGCAAGGAAAACATCCTTGAACAGATTCAAAGTTGCAGCTTGATTGTGACCAAATACCGCTTTCAGGGATACGACGGATTTATGGGTATTTTAGGACCAACCCGCATGAACTACACCTTCAACCAGATCGTTCTGGAAGAAATCAAAAAACTGCTTAAGGGTTAAACTAAGCAAAAAACTCACTCAAAAATTTGAACCATAATTTATAATTTTTTCTAAAATGGCCGATCAAAAAGATCAAAATCAAACACAACAAAATTCCGACAACGCAGCAGGCAATAGCGCAACAAATGACGACGATCAAACCACAAACGATGGTTCTGCAAATGACGACAACAACACATCTTCAACCGGATCTGTCGCTAATGATGGAACAACAACTGGCTCCTCCCCAAACGACGACGCCGAATACCAACAGCTCAAACTCGAATTAGAAGAAACTCAATCCAAACTTCAGGATATGGTTAGCATTAGTCAGCGCGCCCTGGCCGATTTGCAAAATTTCCGCCGCCGTGCCGAAGAAGAAAAAACCAATTTTGTGCAATATGCCAATGCTGATCTGATTTTGGCTTTGCTTCCAACCATCGACAACGCCCATCGCGCCTTAACGCATGAGCCAAAAGACGCCGAGTGGTCTAAAGGAGTTGAACAAATTTTGCGCCAACTCACTCAAATCATCGAAAAAAAGAATGTAAAAACTATCGCTACAGTAGGCCAAAAATTCGATCCTACCATGCACGAAGCCCTTTTAATGGGCCCGGGTGAAAAAGACCTTGTTACAGAAGAACTCGAAAAAGGCTACCTCCTCGGCGACCGCGTCCTAAAGCGCGCAAGAGTCAAAGTTGGTGATGGAACGGCTACGGCATAAAGCCATTAAAACAGCCCGTTCTAACATCTGCACATTTTGCTTTAATAATTATTGACATCACTCATTTAGCACTCTATAATTCGGAGTGCCAGTTTGTATTAACGGCTCATGCAGGTTAAGAACAAACAATTACCCATTACTAATTATTAATAAATAAATTATGTCAAAAATCATTGGAATTGATCTTGGTACAACCAACTCCTGCGTTGCAGTTATGGAAGGCTCGGAACCGGTCGTTATCCCAAATGTGGAAGGCCACCGCACCACTCCTTCAATTGTAGCCATCAAAAATGGTGAACGTTTGGTGGGTGTTACCGCAAAAAGCCAATCTGTAACCAATCCGGAAAACACCATTTTCTCGGCAAAACGTTTTGTTGGCCGCATGTTCAAAGAAGTGGAACAGGACGCCAAACGCATGCCTTTTAAAGTTGTTAGTGGCCGTGGCGGCGAAGCGGAAATCGTGCTCGACGGAAAAGAGCATCGTCCTGCGGAAATTTCTTCCATGGTTTTGGCAAAATTGAAAGCCGATGCGGAAGCGTACTTAGGAGAAACTGTAACTGAAGCCGTTATTACGGTCCCAGCCTACTTTAATGACGCTCAACGTCAGGCCACCAAAGATGCCGGTAAAATTGCCGGTCTTGATGTGAAAAGAATTATTAACGAGCCAACTGCTGCCGCTCTTGCGTACGGCCTGGACAAAAACAAAGCCAAAGAAAAGAAAGTTGCCGTGTTTGATTTTGGTGGAGGTACCTTTGATATTTCCATTTTGGAGCTTGGCGAAGGCGTTTTTGAAGTACTTTCAACCAATGGCGACACTCAACTTGGTGGTGACGATATGGATCAGCAAATCGTAACCTGGTTATTGGCCGAGTTCAAAAAAGATCAAGGACAAGACCTTTCCGGCGATCGTGTAGCGCTACAACGTCTGCGTGATGCTGCTGAAAAAGCCAAGATCGAACTTTCAACTCTAAACGAATCGGAAATTAATTTGCCGTTTATTTCTATGGATAAAGGCGGCTCTCCAAAACATTTCAACTTAAAATTAACACGTGCAAAGTTGGAGGATTTGGTGGCTGATTTAATTGAAAGAACAGTTGGCCCATGCAAAAAAGCCATTGAAGATGCCAAAATTTATTTAAGTGATCTTGATGAAATTATTTTAGTTGGAGGTATGACCCGCATGCCGGCAATTCAACACAAAGCCAAAGAAATTTTCGGCAAAGAGCCTCATCGTGGCATTAATCCGGATGAAGTTGTGGCGATTGGTGCCGCAATTCAGGGCGGCGTGCTGCAGGGAAATGTGAAGGACATTATTTTGTTGGATGTGACTCCCCTTTCACTTGGAATTGAAACTTTAGGCGGAGTTGCCACAAAATTGATCGAGCGCAACACCACTATCCCAACTTCCAAATCGCAAGTTTTCTCTACAGCTGCGGATAATCAGACATCTGTAGAAATTCATGTGGTTCAGGGTGATCGTCCAATGGCTGCAGATAACAAAGATTTGGGCCGATTTATTCTTGATGGAATTCCATCCGCACCTCGCGGCGTTCCTCAAATTGAAGTAACTTTTGATATTGATGCGAACGGAATCATCAACGTAAAAGCAAGCGACAAAGCCACAAATAAAGTTCAACATATTACCATTACCGGTTCCAGCAATATTCCGGAAGCCGAGCTGGAAAAAATGCGTAAAGAAGCTGAACTGCATGCCGAAGAAGACAAGAAAAAGAAGGAAGCCGTTGAAGAAAGAGTCAAAGCCGAAGGTTTGGTTTTGCAATCAGAAAGAACCCTGCGTGATGCCGGAACCAAGGTAAGCGACGAAATCAAAAAACCGGTTACAGAAAAAATCGACACACTCAAGAAAATTTTAGAAAACAAGGACGCCAAACCGGAAGAAATCAAAAAAGCCTACGATGAACTAAGCGACGCCATCCAAAAAGTTGGCGCGGAAATGTATAAAACAGCTGGCACAGCCGGAGCGAATGCGCAGGGTGCTACAGGTGATGCCGGCACAGGCGAAACAGCCAGTGGCGCAAACGCAGGAGCGGGAGCCGCAGGCGAATCCGCATCAGGCGCAGCCGACGACGGCACCAAAGTCTACGAAAAAGGCAAACGCCCGGAAGACGGCACAAGCGGCGAAGGCCCGGTAGAAGGCGAAGTGGTGGATGATAAGAAATAACACCAACCCCATGCCCACTTTAGAAAGTCTTCAGCAAGAAATCAACGAAATCAAAGCACGTAATCAGCGCGTCGAAAAAGACAAAGCTTGGGAAAAAAGCTGGTCCCGCAAAATTTTGATCGCGCTGCTTACGTACATCGTCATCGTAATTTTCTTCTCCACGGCAAATTTGCCAAACCCATTTTTTAACGCAATTGTCCCAACTTTGGGATTCTTGCTTTCAACCCTAACCATCCCCCTCGTTAAAAAATGGTGGAGCGGGCGGGTTTACAAAAGGTAGATACAAATACGTCATTAGCAGTCGTATCCCTTAAAACACAACTATGAGCACAAGAGATGACTTTGATCCAAAAACTATTGAGGCAATAGGAAAACGGGCCTCTTATATTTGTTCAAATCCGACTTGCAAGAGCTTAACTCTATGCCCTTCAGCAACGGATGAAAGCAAATTTATATATGTAGGCAAAGCAGCCCACATTACCGCCGCAGCAGTAGGCGGCCCACGATACGATGAAACACTTTTATCCGACGAGAGAAAATCAATCGGTAATGCAATTTTTCTATGCTCAAATTGTGCCGATATGATCGACAAAAATAAAGGCATTGATTTCACCATCGATCAACTGAAAAAGTGGAAACAGGAACACGAAACATGGACCGCCCAGAATTTAAACAAAAGTTTAAACTCTCCCATTACTACCATCGACGGCGAACACATCGCTAGAGGAAAAGGCAATGTCACCGGAATCAGAACAACCAAGCCTACATTCTTTAAACCGGGAACAAAATCTTTAGCCGAAGGAGAAGGCAACATAACAGCAACTCACATAGGTTCTTAACTTTTTAAACATGCAAACAGGTTCCTTTTTTGGATACAAGTGCCCACAATGCCATAGTGCCGTTGACATTGCCGCCATCGCTGGCAGTAATGAGCTGCTTTGCTCACAATGCAAAATACCAATGGTTCCCGATCCAAATGGTCGCACCAGTGCCGCAAATGTTTTCTGCGCAAACTGTAAAGCTACTTACGGACTGGTGAATTCAGATAAATGTCCTCAGTGTGGAGGCCCGTTTTCTTCAATGTAATAATAACGGGATACAGCGGCTAACAGTGCCCATTTTTAATCGTTATGGAACAAAAATCTGGAAAACTTATAATTGATAACAATGGCAAACTCATTCTAACAGGTGAAGTGTTTGACGACCACGGCTCATTTGATTTTAATGCCTTTGTAGATACAGGATCCTCTTTCGGTATGGTTCTCACTAAACAACTGGCCGATGCTGTTTGTGCTAAATATGAACGAGATATAAATATAAGCATCGGTGGTGGTTCAAATGCTACAACTGGGCAAATATGCAGAGCAAATCTTCGATTTGGAGATTTAACTCTACAGAATTATGAAGTAACAGTCGTGAATGGCAATAGGAATCTAGTTGGAATTAAGTTTTTTCAGGATACAGGAATAATTATATTGATAGATTTTCACAAAGGCAAAACAATGGGTGGAGCAATAACTACTGATAGAAGATTCGCAAAAGCAATAGGTAAAACATCACATTGTTTTTTTGTACATAATAACGACATAACAAAATCAAATGAGCCGTGTCCAATATGTGGAGCACAAGGTGAATAAAAATGAGCAGTGCAGCGCATTAGCGGTTCGGTTGCGGCCTAACCCAAGTTGACTGGTTGTGGCCTTCGGCACATTATACAATCAGTCAACTTCGCCAACATGCGGACGTTATGAGAAATAAATTATTTTTTGCCCCCTTATGGAAAACGAAATAAGCAACGAATACATCGAAAATGCAATAAACGAGTTAGAAAAATTCTTTGGCGTTAAAGAGCCAGTTTTTAGTGAAAATATTTTTTCATTAATTAGGGGAGGTAAGGTCAAAGATGCAATGAAATTGATAGCTTTTCAACTTGGCTTGCCTATTGATATCAATATTACAAATGTCCCGAATGACTATAGAGCCCAGAGCGGTGACAACCAATTTCATAGCACCCACCTAGTTAATGTTCATCAACACGGATCTGGTAGCGAAGGTATTACAGCTCAAGTAACCATTCCTGGCAATTTACCATTTTACGGATCTTCAGCACTAAACGGATATCCTATCAATGTTAAGATAAGTAAAAATTGTACGGAACATACTGTCGTATTCGCAATGATAATGGCTCATGAACTTTCACATATATTACTGTATTCATTAAGTCATTCTAAAAAGGAAAATGAATTTTATACTGACCTTACCGCCATAATGTTAGGTTTCCAAAATATTTTCCAAAACGGGCGCAAAATTACAAAAACTGATGTAGAAGAAGGGTTTATGAGTACAACGACTAGAACACAGACGACAACTTATGGGTACTTAAATGATAATCAGTTTAATTTTGCTCACAATAAAATAAATTTAATATTAGAAAAAAACAGAGAAAGAAAAAAACTTTTATCAGAGGAATTCAAAAGATTTACAAAGTTATTATCAAAATATGAAAAAACGCTATTTAAATTTAAAAATTTTTTAGAATATCTAACAAAAAATACTAACAAAAAAATCTCTGGCGAAGATGGTAAAAAGATGATGTCGTTTTTCCAACCTGGATATATGGATGAGCTATGCTTAGTACCAAAAGAATATAAGGATAAGCAACAAATAATCAAAAAATTTTTAAAAGAGCTTTCCCATTATACGGATCAAAGATTAAATCAATTATCAGCTTATGCAAACAATCTGAAAAAATATTCCAGTGAATTAAAAATTCAACTCATTCCTCTCAAAAAAGATGTTAAAATGTTGAAGAAATATGTTAGCTATAAATATAGGATAAAAAAAACTCTCTCTCTTTTGTTTAAAGGAGCAAAAAATAATTTACATCTCATAACACGACATATGAAATTAAAGAAAAATTCACATAAAATCCCTCAGTAAAATACGAAACGAAGTACTCAAACTTACCGATAAAAAAAATAAATCATCGCATCACTAAATTGACTACCAGTCCAACTCCTGCCACAACTCAAAATTTCGGGACGGGACGGCGAGAACGACCATTTTAGGCCTCAAACAAGCCAACTTGTTTTTATGAGAATACCTAAGGAGTAACATTCCTCACACATAAACGCCCAGGCACGACCAACCTATTTCATAAAAATTTCATCTCCCGTTTAGAAATCGTTAATGTTTCTGGATTATATTTGACCAGCGCACCTAAATTGGATATACTTAAAGTAAGATTTTCTTACATTTATCCATATGGCTACATTCGACATCACAAGTCTTTCCTCAAAAGGACAAATCGTTATCCCCAACAATCTAAGAAAAGAACTGGGAATGACACCGGGAATTAAGCTTATTATTTTCACTGATGGCTCTAATCTGCTCATAAAACCTGTGCCATCCCCAAAAATAGAAACCTTTCAAAAACTCATCAAAGAAAGTCGGGCATTAGTCAAAAAGAATAAATTCACCGCCTCAGATGTGGAAAAAATCATCAAACAAACCAGAAACGAAAATCGTTCTTGATACAAATGTTCTAATTTCCGGGATCTTCTGGAGATCAAGATCTACTCACATTAAAAACCATATCCAAAATCAAAATACTAACGCCTACAGATTTCCTGAAAGTTTTAAGAAAATCCCTTTAAAACCCTATCTATACAAATAAACCGTGCCGCGGAAATTTTCAGCTCCATCATTCCCATCCACACCATAATCTATTTGCAACCTCAAAGTGGTGCGAGGGTACTTCCTGTTAATTGCAACAGCCTTCTGGTTCGCAGAAACATCTCTATGATCAAGCCAAGCAACCACTTTCCAACCTTCATTTTGCAGGGCATTAATAAAATAAAGATTTTGCTGACTGATTCCTAAATCTTTCAAAAATGTAAACACCGTAACTTTATCAACCTTATCAAGCTCCAAATATTGCGACTCATCAATTATCGGAACTTTTAAATCATCCGGTCCACCCATAATAAATTTTTAAAATATAAACCATTAAATTCACCGGCAGGTTAACTCCAATAAAAATTCTGTCAAGATTTTGTCATCTGGATGACCTCACTTTCAAAAAAAGGGCCAAGGTTTTAACCAAAGCCCTTTTTCGTCTGATTTTTTGAAGGATCATCTGGTGAAAATTAGCCCTCATAATCGAAATTTTCAACCCGCCACCACCAACTCAAGCTACTTTCCCCCATGTTTCCTTAACTTTATCGATTTTCTTGGCATCGTTCAAATCAGCATCATTGATGTAATCCTCCAAATAACCACAAGCGGAACAGATATAACAATCCAAAAAAAGCCTTGAAAAAGACAAGGGGCCACCCAAAGGAAGCAAACATCTCTGTCCTGCTTTTTGGTTTAATTTGTCGGTGTAAATTTCATTTCCACTACACTTGGGACATTTCCCTGTTTGAAGGCCGGAAGTCGGTTTGCTCATTAAAAAAGAGGAATTATAAATTAAAGAGAATAATGACTACTCAATCTCATACGTCACACTAACACTGACCGTCATTTCTTTGCTTCCGGACTGGATTGAAGGCGCCGAAGAAGATTCGGCAGCACCAACCTTGGCATCCATAGTAAAATTACGGTAAGGAATCACACCCGAATCCGTACTTTCGCTAAAAGTCACCACACGACCGAGTCTCACACCTGCAGCCGAAGCCATTTCTGCCGCTTTTTCTTTAGCCATGGTGAAAGCTTTTTCACGAGCCTGTTTTTTGATCGGACCGGTATCATCAATATCAAAACTCAAACCACCAACTTCATTGGCCCCGGCCTTAACTGCGCTATCCAAAACATCATCCACACTTTCCAACTTACGCACTTTTACAGTAATCGCCTGCGTTAAATTGTATCCCAAAAACTTGCGGCCACCGGTCGTGTAATCGTAATCCGGATTTAAATCGTACTGACTTGTTAAAATATCTTTGTCCTCTACACCCAATTTTTTCATAGCACCAATAATTCCATTCATTTTTTGATTATTGTCGGCCGTAATTTGCTTGACTGTTAGCCCCTTGGAAACAACGGAAAGTTGAATTTGAGCAATATCCGGTTTAACATTTACCTTTCCATCCGCACTAACCGTAACTGTTCTTGCATAAGGCTGGCTTGTAATTTCCGCCTTAATATTTTTGAACCAGGTCGGACCAGTCATTTGCCAAATCATGACCACCATGGCCATCAGCAAAAACAGGCTTCCACTATAGTAAATAAACCGTTTTGGATCTTTTTCCATAATTTTGGGGAATTAGGAGATAAACAAACACCGAGCATTGTATAACAACTTCACACATTTCATTACCAAGATAATCTGGACAAAAACGCAATTTTTTGCTTTAATAGCGATCCGTTTTAACAAAACACCCATGAGTTATTTGATACAAAAAGGAACCACCATAACAGATATGGCCCTCGACGCAGACATAGAAGAAGATGATGATGGTCTTCGCAATCAACTTGATATAATTTTCGAAGGAGAATCCCCAAAACCTTATCCGGATGAAAGTGTACTCAGCAACAGCCATTTCTATTTAGCGCTCACCCTCGATCGATACAAAAAACTTGCTCCTTTTATTTGCAAAACATTAGCCCAATTTGAAAATTTCGAGGAACTCGCAAAATGTGTTGATGAAAAAAAGAAACCCCGTTTTAGATTTCTTAAAAAGATAATAACTTTATTATCCCAAATTCAGGATCCAAAAATCAGGCAAGCTACCTATGAAGCCTTAAAAAAGGAAGCTGGCATAACATTACGAATACACTCAACCCGTGCCGCGATTCTAGAATCTTCAATACCTCAAGATGAACTATCAAATATGACTGATTCTGAAAGCCGGGACATAGAAATCGAAAAAGAACTTACCGTCCTGCTTTTTACCTGGATTTCCAAAGCGGACACTCGGGAAGATAAAGCAAAGACCCAGCTATTTTTCCGGACACCAAACTATATTTATTTCAAACTTCTGATCAAAACACATCATCGGATTGAAGAAGATGAATTATTACAAGAAATCCTGGAAAAATTAAATTCAATTTCTTCACCGGAAAAACAACAAGAAATTTTTGACCGCCTGCACAAGACCAATTGCATTTCCTAAAAACATCCCTCTTCACTTAAGCTGGCAAAATGCAAAGAGCATGCTAGGATAGTGCTGCTCTTAATACGCTTATCATGATCGATCTAAAACTTCTCACCGAACAACCGGAAAAAACCAAAAAGGCCATTTATAAGAAGACTCACTACAAAGGCGATCTGGATTCAATTATCAAAATGAATCAGGAACGTCTGACTTTGATGCGTGAAATTGAAACGCTTAAAGCCAGCCAAAATCGCATTTCCAAAGAAATCCCCAAAGCAACCACAGAAGCAAAAGAAAAGCTTTTAACGGAAAGCAAACAAACCAAAGAACAACTTAAAGAGCTTGAACCTAAGTTGGATGCCCTAAAAGCCAAGCTGGACAGCGAACTTATTATGGTCCCAAATCCAACTTTGGATTCCGTTCCGGAAGGCAAAGACGAAAGCGGCAATGTTGTTGTAAAAACCGTCGGCAAGAAGCCGGAGTTTGATTTTGAGCCGCTGGATCACATCACAATCGGCAAAAAACACGATTTAATTGATATGGAAACGGCTACATCCATGGCCGGAGCCCGCTTCTATTACCTGAAAAACGAAGCTGTTATGCTGGAATTCGCGCTGATCCAGTTCATCATGGAAAAACTGATGAAGAAAGGTTTTAAACCTGTAATTCCTCCGGTTTTGGTAAAAGAGAAAGCGATGTATGCCACCGGTTTTTTCCCTGCAGATCGCAACGAAATCTATCAGGTTAATCCAAAAACCACAGAAAACCCTGAAAATGACGACCTTTATCTGGTTGGAACTTCGGAAGTGCCACTTTGCATGCTTCACGCCGACCAAATCCTGCCTGCGGAAAAGTTGCCTTTAAGATATATGGGATTTTCCACCTGTTTCCGTCGCGAGGCCGGCAGTTACGGCAAAGATACCCACGGAATTATTCGTGTGCACCAGTTTGATAAGATCGAAATGTTTAGTTTCTGCGATCCTTCCAAATCCGAAGCAGAACATGAATTGATCCGCTCGATGGAAGAAGAAATCATGACCGATTTGGGCTTTCACTTTCAGGTTTTAAACATGTGTGGAGGCGATTTAGGCAATCCTGCAGCCAAAAAGTACGATATAGAAGTCTGGATTCCAACCCAGGGCAAATTCCGCGAATTAACCAGCTGTAGTAACTGCACCGATTATCAGGCAAGACGCGCCAACATTAGGTTGACAAATGGCAAGGAGAATGTTACATTACATACTCTTAACGGCACCGCCGTAGCCGTTGCAAGAACTTTGGTAGCCATTTTAGAGAACTATCAGCAAAAAGACGGAACCGTGGCAATTCCAAAAGTCCTAATACCTTACATGCACGGCAAAACCTTTATTGGTAAATAACCTTTATGTCCGAACTAAGCCCAGAACAAGAAGACATCGCCACACTGAATCACAGTGGTATAAGAACAAAAGAGCACACCCCAACAACCTCTACAGAAAAGATTCAAAATATTATTGCCGTTGCCCTGTTTGCAACAGGGGTTATAGGAACAGGTTATTTGATGAAAAAACAATATAGTGAAATATCGGATTTGGCAGATAAAGGATCATGCGCAGCCGTCAGGGAAAATTGCCAACGCAAACTACCCGACCAAATTTCAGCTAAACAGGCCCGGGAAAGAATTACTGACTGTGTAGAAGAAACCAGTCCTCAATTAAACCGCATAAGAACAAGAAAAAACCTTCCACCAATGAATTGCCAATAAATTGCGATAACGAATAATCTTTTCAGCCTAAAGATGAACCTTCCAGAAGACAAGAAGATGCCCCCAGGCTTAAACATCCCAATCAAAAGCAACCCGCTTCCAATCCTGGATTGCACCCGTTTAGGTTTACGTCCTCTCGAGATACCTGGAAACCACGATATGGCAATTTTTGTTGCCATAAGCGCTGCAGCCATTGCGGCAACGATGGCCTTTGTTGACCCGGCCCCCTCTTCGCCGGAAACACAACCAAACCCACCTTCTGCGGCCCATTCAGCCAAAAAGTAACCAAAATCCAGTCCCATAACACCAAACTTCCCCCCCATCAAGACCCTTGCAAAAAGAGTCCTTTTTATGGTAGAATAAGGCGAAAACTTAAATCAAAACCAAATGCTTGTTCTTTCTACAGACACATTAAGAGGATACGGTCTTAACCGCATTTTTAACTTCATTAAGCTGGCTGACTACGCCGGAGTTGATTTGGCGATTGATCCAAAAAACTTCGATACCCAAAATACCGAGTATATTAAGTCCCTTTCGGAGCAGTACGATTTGCCAATTACCGCAATTCAAACTCCTCCAAACGCCAACGCGCACAAAATTCAGGAAGCGGTAAAAATGGCCAAAGAACTGGACTGCAAAATTATTGTAATTCAACCACCACGCATTTTTGATTTCAAATACATCACATGGCTCAAAAACGAAATTCCCAAGATTCGTCAAAAGGAAAATATTTCGATTGCGCTGGAAAACGCCTCTTCGGAAACTTTCCTTGGGATTATTCCCGAACACGCCATGGGCAACATTATTGAAATGAAAAAATTCAAGCACGCCTGTATTGATACAACCCGTGTCGCTCAAAAAAAAGATGACCTGATCCGTGTTTATAAAGCTCTAAAAAAATTCCTGGTTCACGTTCATTTATCAAATGTAAAAACCGGAAAACAATATTACCTTCCTCAAGAAGGAATCTTGCCTTTGGAAAGCTTTTTGACCAAGTTGAAGCAGGAAAATTACGCAGGCAATGTTTCGCTCAAGGTAAATCCAAAATTTTTAGCCTGCGGTGAAGACGAAAAAATTCTAAAGTCATTAAAAGAAGTTAAACTTTTCTACGATACCTATTTCACCAACGTCAAAGTTATGCCAACAAGCATAACCGACGAGGAGGATACAAAAGAGGCAAAATAGATTTGACACAGCGTTTTTTTCAGATAGAATGTCTTAGCTATCAGATTTTTGCTCTGTTTTTAGAGCGAGCTTGTGTTGTGGAAGATAGTAAAAGTCACCGGTAAGGACCGGAAAGCCTTTATATAAGGCAAAAACGACTTACGCTAACTTCTTCACTTTTTTCAAATATGGCTCCAAAAAAAGTCAAAGCTAAAAAAGGCGCTCCTGCAAAGAAGGCCAAATTTACCAAACCTGCCAAAAAGGTAAAGGTTAATTCAGCCAAGCCAAAAAAAGGAGCTAAGCCTTTTAAGAAACTTGTTGCATCTATTAAAAAATCTTTAACTAAACCCGTAATGAAATCTAAGCCAAAGGCGTCGGCTAAACCTGCCAAGGCAAAGGTCAAAAAGACCCCAGCTAAAGCAGCGTCCAAGCCAACAAAAAAAGTAGTCGTAGCTAAAAAAGCAGTTCCGGTTGCTAAAAAACCGGTAGTAAAAGCTCCGGTCAAGGCAATCAAACCGGTTAAAAAAGAGACACCAGCTCCTACAAAAGCTGTAAAAGCAACCCCTAAGGCACCTGAAAAAGCCCCTGTAGAAGCCGCAAAAGCTCCCGCAGAAGCTCCAAAAAGAAACGCCTTCACCTCCGGATATAAAGCCGGCGGATTAAAATTTGCGAACAGAAACCACACAAAAGCTTCCAATGCTCCAAAAACACCAAAAGAAGAAGAGCGTTATCAGGCTCAACAAGTAGTGGTAAGAGCATCACAGGAAAAAGTTGGAAAAGCTGTAGCAAAAATGAAGGCAAGCTATTCCATGTCCGAAGAAATTTCCAAGATCCTTCCAAAGGAAAACATCATCATGAAGGAAGCTAGCAATCGTAAATATTACGCTCCCCGCCTGGATCAAAACGTAGTTCTTCCAAATTTGATTGAAATTCAGATCGATTCTTATCGCTGGTTTTTGGAAGATGGTATCCGTGAACTTTTGGACGAAATCACTCCTATTACAGACTTTTCCGGCAAGAAACTTGAACTTCACTTTTTAGAGCATTCCATAGGTGAACCAAAATACGATGCGGAAACCTGCAAATCCAAGAACATGACCTACGAAGCTCCATTAAAAGTTCACGTTCAACTTATCAATAAAGAATCCGGTGAAATTAAAGAACAGGACGTTTTCTTGGGCGGAATCCCACTTATGACCAACAAAGGTACATTTATTATCAATGGTATTGAACGTGTTGTGGTTTCTCAGCTCGTTCGTTCCCCTGGTGTATTTTTCTCTAAAAATGCGCTTTCCATTGAATATAATAACGCCAAAATTATTCCAAAACGTGGTGCCTGGTTGGAAATTGAAACCGACAAAAAGGGCATCATCACGGTTAAAATTGACCGTAAACGCAAAATTCACATCACTTCCCTACTCCGTGTATTTGGATACAAAACCGATACTGAAATTCTTGAACTTTTCAAAGACGTTTTAAAGCCTGAAAAAAACTTCATTCTTAGCACTTTGGAAAAAGACAGTGCCAAGACCGAAGATGAGGCTTACCAAAGCATTTATCGCAAGATTCGTCCCGGTGACCTTGCCACTCCGGAAAATGCAAAATCATTGATCCAATCAATGTTTTTTGACTATCGTAAATATGATATGGGTCCGGTTGCCCGTTACAAGTTGAACAAGCGTTTTCAAATTGATGTCCCAAACAATAAAAACTATCACACTTTCCAGGTTAAAGATCTTGTTGAAATCCTTAGATACCTCATTCGTCTAAACAACGCCGAGCTTCAACCGGATGATATTGATCATCTTAGTAATCGCCGTATTCGTGCCGTTGGTGAACTTGTTCAAAACAAATTCCGCGTTGGTTTACTCCGCACCGATCGTATCGCTAAAGATCGCATGACAGTGATGGATCTTGAAACGGTAACTCCTACACAACTTATCAACTCCCGTCCAATTACAGCAGCCCTCCGTGAATTCTATGCAAGTTCTCAACTTTCACAGTTCATGGATCAAACCAATCCATTGGCAGAATTGGCTCACAAACGTCGTCTTTCCGCCATGGGTCCGGGTGGTCTTTCCCGTGAACGTGCTTCGTTTGATGTACGTGACGTGCATCCTTCCCATTATGGCCGTATTTGTCCAATCGCCACACCTGAAGGTCCAAACATTGGTCTAGTAGTGCATTTGGCAACTTATGCCCGCGTAAATAAATATGGTTTCATTGAAACTCCATTCCGTGAAGTTTCTCATATCTGTGTAAACAAAGCCAAGGAATTGACCGGCCGCACAATCACTGAAAATGTTATCAATCCAAAAAACAAGAAGGTTGTGGCTAAAGCCGGAACCAAAATCGACGAAAAACTCGCCAAAGAAATTGAAAAGCTTGATCTGGAAAAAATTGCAGTTAGACCTCACATCACCAGCAGCGTTCGTTATTACGATGCCGATGAAGAAAAAGGCTTAACAATTGCTCAAGCCAACACCCCACTGGGCGAAAAAGGTGAAATCATTGCTTCACAGGCTTCCGCCCGTATCAATAGCGAACCAACCCTCGCCCATACGGAAGATATTACTCATATTGATATCTCTCCAAAACAGATTATTTCAGAAACTACAGCCCTAATTCCGTTCTTGGAACATGATGATAATACCCGTGCTTCCATGGGTTCAAACATGCAACGTCAGGCAGTATCTTTGATTTGCCCAACCGCTCCGGTAGTTGGAACAGGTATGGAAGAAATCGTGGCAAAAAGCTCCGGACAAGTAACTTTGGCCGAAGATAACGGTATCGTTTCCTATGTTGATGCCGACATGGTTACGGTTATCTATGACAATGGTAAAAAAGCGACTTACAAATTACAAACTTATGAACGCAGCAATCAGGGAACATGTATCCACCAACGTGCCCGTGTAACCAAAGCTCAACGCATAACCCGTGGTGATGTACTTGCGGATGGCGCGGCAACCGAAAATGGTGAACTTGCGCTTGGTCGCAACCTGCTCGTAGCTTACGTCGCATGGCAGGGTTACAACTTTGAAGATGCTGTAATTATTTCCGATCGTGTTGTGAAGAATGGCTATTTTGATTCCGTACATATCGAAACATTCACAATGGATGTACGCGATACAAAACTTGGGCCTGAAATTATCACCCGTGATATTCCAAACGTTGGTGAAGCAAGACTTAAAGATCTCGATGACGAAGGTATCGTTCGCATTGGTGCAACCGTACATGAAGGCGACATTCTTGTTGGTAAAATTACTCCAAAAGGTGAAACCGAGCTTACCGCGGAAGAAAGACTTTTACGCGCTATCTTCGGCGACAAAGCCCGTGATGTTAAAGATACTTCCTTACGTCTTCCGGGTGGAGAAGGTGGAAAAATCGTTGGAATCCAGGTTTTCTCACGCAAAAATAATGATGAACTTTCAAACGGTGTTAACCAACAAATTAGAGTTAGTGTAGCTCAAACCCGTAAGATTTCCATTGGTGATAAAGTTGCCGGACGCCATGGTAACAAAGGTGTCATCTCTATAATCGTTCCTGCAGAAGACATGCCATTTTTACCGGATGGAACCAGCGTTGATATCGTTTTGAATCCACTTGGTGTATCCAGTCGTATGAACATTGGTCAGATTTTGGAGACACACGCAGGTTGGGCCGCTCAAAAAATGGGCATCAAGGTTGCTACTCCGGCTTTGAATGGTATTACCACCGATCAAATTACCGGAATGTTGAAAGAAGCTAAATTACCTGAAGATGGTAAACTTCAACTTTATGATGGTCTAAGCGGTGAACCGTTTGATCACAAATCAACAGTGGGTATTACCTACATCATGAAACTGAGCCATTTGATTGAAGATAAGATCCATGCTCGTTCCGTAGGGCCATACTCTCTTGTTACTCAACAGCCACTTGGAGGTAAAGCACAACATGGAGGTCAGCGTTTTGGTGAAATGGAAGTTTGGGCACTTGAAGCCTATGGTGCAGCCCACACTTTGCAGGAAATGCTTACAATTAAATCTGATGATGTTTACGGCCGTGCAAAAGCCTACGAGGCAATTGTAAAAGGCGAACCAATCAGAAAACCACGTACTCCGGAATCCTTCAACGTATTGGTTAAAGAACTTCAAAGTTTGGGTTTGAGCGTTAAATTACAACAAACCGAACAAGCTCGTTTACTTGCCGAGGAAGACATCTACACAGCCGAGGAAAGCGAAAAAGAAGGAACAACAGTGATTAACGAAAACGATGTTAATCGTCCACCGGTTGATCCTGAAGTTGAAAAATTGTTGGATAGTAAAGTAGAGGTAAAGGCCGCCGCAAAAGAACTGGACCAAGTTGGTGACCTGGAAGATGAAGCAAAAAAAGAACATCACGAAGAAGAAGATCCTGAAATCGATTTGGAAGATGCGGACCTTCATGAACCCGGTGACCTGGAAACACTAGCCATAGAACCAACCGACGAAGACCTGGCCGCAGTTGAAGAAATAGTAAAAGAAATCAAAGAAGAAGAGTAAAAAAAATCATAAAAAGGATGTGTTTAGATTTCCGGATATGATCTGAACACATCCGGGGTAGGGGCCCTGTGTGTGAAGAGTATATCCGGAAATCTAAACAATAATCCCACCTCATGCGAAGCGTTAACAAAGTTATTTTAATCGGAAATCTTACTCGAGACCCTGAAATGCGCCAGACACCAAATGGCCAAAATGTTACTACTTTTGGAATTGCCACAAACCGTGAATGGGTCACCCATGATGGCAAAAAACATTCTTTAGCTGAATTTCATGATCTTGTAGCCTGGGCACGCCTTGCCGAGATCTGCAGCACGCACCTTAAAAAAGGCAAACTAATCTACATCGAAGGATATTTAAAAACACGCAGTTGGGACACGCCGGAAGGTGTCAGAAAATTCAAAACCGAAATCGTAGTTCAGGACATGATCATGCTGGACAAACGTCCACAAGGTGAAGCGATTGTTGATGACTACATTCCGGAAGATGAAAATCACACAACCATGGCTACTCCGGACATTAACGAAGAGCTTGATCTGGGAACAAGAATCCAGAAAAAACCGGCGCCGGCGCAAACTTACGAAAGACGCCCGGAAAGACCGGCAGTAAGCCAACATCACCAGGCGGTAAAAGCTGAAACAGTTGGAGTTTCATCATCTGAATCCACTTTCAAATCCGCTGAACCTTCCCTCAAAGAAGCAGCAGGTGAATCCTCCGCTCCGGGCAGTCACAGCATAAATATTGATGACGACCTTGGACTCTAAATTTTAAACCACAATCCCTAATTATTAATTACTAATTCTTAATTACACAAAATGAACGTTACTCCTGTCGAAAACAAGAAAGATACAATCATTGATACGTTCGATGCGATATCCGTTTCGGTAGCTTCTCCCGAAGAGATCCTTTCCTGGTCTCATGGTGAAGTCAAAAAACCGGAAACAATTAACTATCGCACTCAAAAACCGGAACGCGATGGACTTTTTTGTGAACGCATTTTTGGGCCAACCAAAAACTGGGAATGTTATTGTGGAAAATACAAGCGCATTCGCTACAAGGGTGTGATTTGTGAAAAGTGCGGAGTTGAAGTAACCCGTTCATCTGTACGCCGAAATCGCATGGCGCACATCAAACTGGCCGTTCCCGTTACTCATATCTGGTTCCTGCGCTCAACTCCAAGCCGTATTGGTTTGTTGGTTGATCTGCCAATTAAAGCGATTGAACAGGTTGTTTATTTTGCCGCTTACGTCATTACTTCCGTAGATGACAAAGCCAAAATAGAGGCAAAAGAACAACTCATGGTCGAATATAAAAATTATCGCAAAAAGTTGCAGGACGAAGCCACAGGTAGAAAAGGAGTCGACACCGATGAAAAAAATTCCAAATCCTCGAACGACAAAGAATATGTTCAAAAATTGGAAGAGCTTGATGAACAACACAAAATCGCCAAAGACGAATTGGAAGGTCTTAAGATTTGCAAAATCTATTCCGAGTTGGAATATCGTGATCTTTCCATGAAATTCGGTCATATTTTCAAAGCCGGAATTGGTGCAGAAGCTATGCGCACAATTATCCAAAACCTTGATCTTGATAAACTGATCGCCCAACTGGAACAGGATCTTAAAAAAGCTTCCGGTCAAAAACAGAAAAAAATCATTAAGAGAATCAAACTTGCCGGATCTTTAAAAAAGGCTGGAATCAAAGCAGAATGGATGATTATGACTGTTCTTCCTGTAATTCCACCTGATCTTCGTCCAATGGTTCAATTGGATGGTGGCCGTTTTGCCGCTTCCGATCTTAATGATCTTTATCGCCGCGTAATCAACCGTAACAATCGTCTTAAGAGATTGATGGCAATTGGTGCTCCGGAAGTTATCTGCCGCAATGAAAAACGTATGCTTCAGGAAGCCGTTGATACACTTTTAAATAACTCAGCACGTGCCGGAAAAACCGTTTTCAACTCCGGTGATAAACGCAAACTTCGTTCACTTTCCGACATGCTTAAAGGTAAGCAGGGCCGTTTCCGTCAAAACTTACTTGGTAAACGTGTGGATTACTCCGGTCGTTCCGTAATTGTGGTTGGTCCAAAACTTAAACTGCATCAATGCGGTCTGCCAAAATCCATGGCGCTTGAACTATTCAAACCTTTCGTAATTGGAAGATTGATCCGCGATGGCTACGCTCACAACATTAAGAGCGCCGAAAAATTACTCCAGGGTGGTAAAAAAGAAGTTTGGGATATTTTGGAAGAAGTAACTCACGATCATTATGTACTTTTGAATCGTGCTCCTACATTGCATCGTCTTGGTATTCAGGCTTTCCAACCAGTATTGGTAGAAGGTAAAGCTATTCAAATTCATCCATTGGTTTGTGCGGCCTTCAATGCCGACTTTGATGGTGATCAGATGGCTGTACACGTACCACTTTCCCGCCAAGCCCAGGAAGAAGCCAAAGAATTGATTGTTTCCAGACACAACCTTCTAAAACCATCTGCCGGCGATCCAATTATCGCTCCGGCTCAGGATATGGTACTTGGTTGTTATTATGTTACAAAAGTCACTGCGGGCAAAAAAGGTGAAGGTATGGCGTTTGCAGATATTGACGAGGCTATGTTGGCTTACCGCCTTGGTCATCTCCATTTACAGGCTCCAATCAAGGCCCGTGTACATGGTCAAATTATGGAAACAACTCTTGGCCGCATGATCTTCAACAGTTTCGTACCAAAAGAACTTGGATACATCAACAAAACTATCGGCAAAAAACAATTGGGCGAAATTATTGCTGATTGTTTCACTAAATCCGGTCAGGATGCCACAGCTATTTTTGCCGATGATCTTAAACGTATCGGTTTCATGTTCGCGACTGTTTCCGGAATTTCGATTTCCGCTTCCGACATGATCGTTCCAAAGAAAAAAGCTGCCATCATCGATGAAGCTTCCGAAAAAATCAAAGAAATCACAAACCTTTTCTCGATTGGTTTGATGACCGACGATGAACGTTATAACAAAGCCATTAAAGTTTGGTCACAGGCTAAAGCCGACATTTCTGTAGAAATGATTGCCGCCATTCCGGAAGAAAACGATCTTCATTACATGATTAACTCCGGAGCCCGCGGTAACTGGGGACAAATTACCCAGCTTTGCGGTACAAAAGGCCTGGTTGCAAATCCTGCCGGTCGTACAATTGAACTTCCAATTAAATCCAACCTTAAAGAAGGCTTTACCATCTTGGAATACTTCATTGCGACACATGGAGGACGTAAAGGTAAATCCGATACTGCTCTTAAGACAGCTGAAGCCGGCTATCTGACCCGTCGTCTGGTTGATGCCGTTCAGGATGTTATCATTAAAGAAAACGATTGCGGATCCAAACATTCCCATGCAATAACCCGTGCCGAAAGTGCCCGCATTGGTGAACATTTTGAAAACCGTATTTATGGCCGTGTACTCGCTAAAGAAATCGCTCATTCAAAAACCGGTGAAATCATTGCTGAAAAAGGAGTCGAAATTGACAATGAGATCATTAAACAATTAAGTGAGGCCAAAGTTGATGAAGTTGAAGTTCGTTCAGTTATGACTTGTCAGACCGAAGGAGGTATCTGTATCAAATGTTACGGTAAAGATTTGGGAACAAACCACACCGTAGAAATCGGTACAGCGGTTGGCATTATTGCCGCTCAAAGTATCGGTGAACCTGGTACACAGCTTACAATGCGTACGTTCCATATGGGTGGTGTTGCCGGTGAAGGTGATATTACTCAGGGTCTTACCCGTGTTGAAGAACTTTTTGAAGCCCGCATTCCAAAATCCCCTGCTTTCCTTTCAGAAATTTCCGGTCGCGCAAAAATCAGCCATAAAGGTCATTTGGCGGAAATCACCATTACTTCAGAAAAACCGGTTGAACAAACATATCTTATTACATCCGATCTTGCTGCCGTAGTTAAAAAAGGCGACAAGGTAAAACAAAAGGATGTAATCGCAAAATCTCCAAATACCAAAGAAGTAATCCGTGCGGAAGAGAACGGTAAAGTGGTTGAAGTTACGGTTGAACACATCAAGGTTTTGTCTGATGCAAATATCGAAAAAGAATATAAGATTCCATTTGGTAAAACCATTAAGGTAACAAATAATGCTTTGGTTAAAAGGGGTGACGCTTTAACTGCCGGTCACCTTAATCTTCGCGAGTTGATGGGCTTAACGGACATTTACACCGTTGAAAAATACATCATGACCGAGGTTCAAAGTATTTATGCTTCTCAGGGTCAAACAATTAACGACAAGCACATCGAAATTATTGCCCGCCAAATGCTTTCCAAGGTAAGAGTTATGGACACAGGTGATACAAATTTCTTGCCCGGTGAAATTGTGGACATTATTCAGCTCGAAACTGCCAATCGTGAACTTGAAAAGAAGGATGGAAAAAGAGGAAAATCAGAAAGACTTTTACTTGGTCTTACACGTATCGCGCTCCACACAGAAAGTTGGCTTTCCGCCGCTTCCTTCCAGGAAACAATTCGTGTATTGGTTGAAGCCGCTACCACAAATCGCATTGACCGCCTTGAAGGTCTGAAAGAAAACGTAATTATCGGTAAACTTATTCCTGCAGGCGCAACCTTCCGCAAACTACATCCTGAACTTATTCCTGCGGAACAAAAAGCAGCTGAAGCCGCTGCCGCTGCTGCCAAAAGAGATGCACCTATCGAAGCCCGCAAATTCGCGGTAGTCTAATCGACTTGCATTTCAAAAAATTGCAGTGTAAAGTGGGCAAGCCTCTGCCTAGAACAAGAGATCAGAGGCTCCAAATCCAATATTCCAAGCTATTAATTCTAAATCATTAATCCTAAGTCATAAAAAATGCCAACAATTAATCAACTCATACGTCACCCACGCCGCAATAAAAGAAGCAAATCAAAATCACCGGCACTTCAAACCACATTCAATACTTTGAAGAACTCCAGCATCAATCTTCCATGTCCTCAAAAACGTGGCGTATGCATCAAGGTTGGTACTATGACTCCAAAAAAACCTAACTCCGCTCTCCGCAAATTTGCCCGTGTTCGTTTAACAAACGGAATCGAGGTAAATGCCTATATCCCGGGTGAAGGACACAATTTACAGGAACATTCGGTTGTAATGATTCGTGGCGGAAGAGTTAAGGATTTACCAGGTGTACGTTACCACATCATCCGCGGTAAACTTGATACACAGGGTATCCAAACCCGCAGACAGGGACGTTCCCGTTATGGTACTAAGAGACCAAAGAAATAACCACGCACAGCGGTACACAACAGTGAGGCCAGCCGGCCGAACTCACCAATTACTAATTACTAATTATTAATTAAAAGGAAATGGCACAAAAAAGATCACTCTACATTCCAGAAAATTCAAACCCTCTTCAAGAAAAGTTCATCAACTATCTCATGAAGGATGGCAAGAAAAATACAGCGCGCAAAATTTTCAAAGATATGCTCGAAATTTTGATTGAAAAAGGCAACAAAGAACCAGGCAAAGTATTTGAAAAAGCAATTGAATCCGTAAAACCTACTCTGGAAATTAAAGCAAAACGTATTGGTGGCGCCGTTTACCAGATTCCAATCGAAGTAAAACCGGGTCGTCAACTTATGCTTGCTTTCCGTTGGTTGCTAGAAGGTGCACGTGGCAAAAAAGGCTCTCCAATGGCTCAAAAGCTTGCTGATGAACTTCTTGCCGCTTCCAATGGTGAAGGTCTGGCAATCAAGAAGAAAGAAGACACAATGAAGATGGCTCAAGCCAACAAAGCCTTCGCTCACTACGCAAAATACTAAAAGAGATCATCCGGCCCACGGGCCAAAATCCTACAAGAATTCAAAAGAGTCCCACTCAACCGGGGCTCTTTTTTTGTGACGATTCTTAGCTATAAAATCCAGACATTTCCAAAACGTACTTTTTCTTGATACAATCAAGCAGAAAGCATCGCAAGACATTAGGTGTGTGAAAACAATTTGAATTTTTAAAACTTAACAAAATACAGATGAATGACAAAAAAAGACAGGCAGAAGCCGAAATTGTAAAAGAAGCGGTTTCTAAATTGGATGGTCATCCAACTAAAGATGATGATGTAGAGGCAATAAGAAAAAAAATGGCAAGAGCAGCGGAATTATCTCCAAGTTCTGCAATCAGAATGGGGCGGAATTTTTTAAAAGAAACTGATCCTAAAAAACATTAAAAAATCAAATTGTCATCACACAACAGCGCGTAACCGGTTCACCTGCGGGCTCACTCAAATTTTTTCTTAACCTTAATTTAGAAATAAAATATTATGAACAAAGTAGAATTTATAGGCTTTGTAGCAGGGATACTGGTAGCAATTTCTGTACTACCACAAGTTATTAAGTCGTGGAAAACCAGATCCACAAAAGATGTTTCAATAATGTGGAGTATCATTAATCTGGCCGGGCAAATGTTATGGATAGTTTATGGGGCTTACATTGGGAGTAACGCACTTGTAATCATGAGTAGTATTACATTGATAATGAATGTTTCAATGGTAATTCTAAAACTGAAGTTCGGCTAAGAAAAAATTTAACAGCGCCCAACCGGTTAGGCTCGAACGTTGTGTGAATTTCTTGTTTTTACTTACTTCAATTAATCACTATTTTTTTATTTTCGAAATATGAAAAATAATTCAAATTACATCTGGAGTATTTTAGGAATTTTTGAATTCTGCTTAATTGGATTCATTCATTATTACTATTCAAGTTCCACTCCAATGTTTTGGATAAGTCTATTAGCACTTATGATTATCTTCCTTCTTGTAGGCAATATTCTTACGAAAAAGAAGTAGGATCATTAAAAAAAACGCAACAAAAACATCGCACACGCACGAACGTGGTTTGCCATGGCAGAACCGCAAGAACAGAAATTTTGGGGATCTTTTGGAGATCTAGAATTTGACCAAATTAGCTATCGATGTTATAGTTAGCTTAGTTTAATTCTTAAAATTATTACTATGCCAGATGAAGAAAAAAGGAAAGAACCTGAAACCGTTGACGAAGCTGCTAAATGGGTGGTAGATCTTTTTGATCAAGCAAATACTGGTGGCGCTATTGAAAACATGGGAAGTAGAGGTCAAGAAGTAAGTAACGCAATAGATGATCTAAGACGAGCTTTAAATCGGGACGGTAAAAAAACCGTAATTGACGATCAACAAATGGTTGAAATTAAAGCAGATCGCAATAAAACCAAAGAACGGGTCAAAAATTTATATAAAAAAAACAAAGACCATTTCTAAAAAGCCGCTAAAATTTCTGTTTGCCTTCGGCGGTGGTTCTGCCACAGCACCCATGCGAACGTTATATAATGGAATTCCCCTTCATTCATCACTTATGGAAAAAAGAAGAATAATATTCGATATACCAAATGGTGTTACCCCAGAGGATATCGATAGAATATATTTTACATTTGACAGTAAAATCGGATTTATAACTGATTGGGTTTCAAACACTTTGGAGGCCAATGTAGCTATTGATCTAATAGATGCATTTAAAAAGCAAGCTTCCAAAGCAGGTTTAAAAGAAAAATAATTTGTCTGTGTCGAACAATTCATCACACAACCATGTCCAACCGGTTCAGACGCGGACGTTGTGTGCCATACTGCTCGGAGACACTTCCCAAAACACGCCCTTTATTGATACAATCAGGCAGAAACAGCTAAACACTTAATCAATTTTATATGCCAAAAATAATTATCGATGGCGCAGAATGTGCCACTTATGAATCTCCTGAACATGATGCACTTAGTGAAGATCTGGCAAAATTAACAGTTGAAGATTTAGAAAGGGAATTAGCCGCCAGAGAAAGGACGATGGCAGAAGAAACAGAAGCTGCATTATTTCCAGCATGGGTTTTAGGCCTAACAAGGCTTACAGGGCCAATTGATGATCACGATAGAAAGCGCGCACAAAGATTGCTCGAAGTAACGGAAACAAGAGAAGCACTTCAAAAAGTATTTCCAAAACCAATAAGCGAGGCAGACTGGGAAATAGCAAGGGGCCGCAGAATAGTTGCCGAAAAAATACTTGAAGGTGTGTTGATAGAGTAAAAATTTACCAGTTCCTATGCCCAAATCCCCCGCCCATCCAAATCCTCCCAAAGCCCCCCAAGCTCAAACCATTTTCGGCGTCCAAAAGCCAATTTTTTGGCTTGGGATTGTCAGTTTTCTTACCGACGTCAGCTCCGAAATGATTTTTTCGATCCTTTCGGTTTTCTTAACTGTAGTTCTGGGCGCGTCCACAGTCATACTTGGAATCATGGAAGGTCTGGCCGATTTTGCAGCTTCCTCCCTGGATTTCATTTCCGGTTACCTCTCCGACAAAACCGGCAAACGCAAAATCTTCGCGCTTTTTGGTTATGGCTTTTCAACTCTGGCCAAATGCCTGCTGGTTGTTGTCAGCAACGTCGCCGGAGTTTTTAGTTTTAGAGTGATTGAACGCCTTGGTAAATCCATTCGCGGAGCCCCACGTGACGCCCTTATTTCTTCCCTCAGCGAAAAATCAAAACTGGGTTTTTCATTCGGTTTTCACAAAATGTTGGATAAAACCGGTGCCGTTTTAGGGCCATTTATAGCCTACTTCCTGCTTTCAGCCTTTGGCCAAAATCCCCAAACCTTCCAACTGCTTTTCATAGTTGCCGTAATCCCCGCTCTTCTTTCCGTCCTGATTCTTGGCATATTCGTAAAAGATAAACCGGCTCCATCCCGCACACGCCAAAACATTTTCACACTGTACAAAGAATCAACTCCCGCCTTCAAAAAATATCTCAAAGTTGCCGGATTTTTCTCGATAGCCTACTTCAGTTTTGCCTTTCTGATGCTCAAAGCCTATCAAGTCGGCTTCGAGATCAAAGATATCGTTTTGCTTTACGCGCTCTTCAACATCGCCTTCACAATTATTTCCATTCCGGTCGGCAAAATCGGCGACAAAATCGGCCGCCACAAAATCATCCTCGCCGAATTTATCATTTACGCTTTGATGTGTTTGGGTTTTATTTTCGCCACAACCAAACTCACCGTCGGACTGCTTTTTCTGGTTTACGGAATTTTCTACGCGATCGACGAAGGCCAGACCAAAGCCTTTATCAGCGACATCTCCAGTGAAGAAACCCGCGCCAGCTCAATCGGCCTTTATAATTTTATCACCGGCATGATTTATCTGCCCGCCTCATTAATCGCCGGATTTCTCTGGAGCCAATACGGTTCCGCCGCCACATTTATATTTGCCGGAGCTATCGCTTTAATCTCGGCCGTTGCCTTCAAATTTAGCGCATATCACGAAGCATCTTCACATCGCTAATCACCTCTTCGGCGTGTTCAGCCGGCTTCACTTTTTCGTAATGCTTCACAATTACGCCTTTTGGATCAATCAAAAACGACTCGCGTGAAATCCCCATAAATTTCTTTCCCATAAAGTTTTTCTCCTTCCAGACTCCATATTCTTGAATCACCTTTTTATCGACATCGGACAGCAAAGGAAAATTAAGACGTTCCTTTAACCTGAATTTTTTATGAGACTCGGAACTATCCGCGCTAACCCCTATAACCTGCACATTCAAAGCCTTTAAATCATTCATGCGATTACGCAAACACTGCGCTTCTTCCGTACACCCCGGCGTCATATCCTTTGGATAAAAATACAAAAGAATATATTGCCCCTTAAAATCCGCAAGCGAAAGATCCCCGCCATTTTCATCCGGCAAATTAACCGCCGGCGCCTTTTTGTTTAACAGGTTCGACATACAACAAAATTAAAAATTATTGATCAGTGCCCCCAATCATAGCACGAAAAACTAACATTAATAAACGACTTTTGTAGATATAAAAGCTCATTTTTTACTTGCAATAATTAGAATAGATATAGTACCATTGCGACCATTTTAAATTTTAAATTTTCAATTATGCGAAAAGGCACACCAGCGGAACAATTTCTTGAAACAGCTGATCGACATTTCAAGTTTGATGGTAAAAACCGGTTAATTACCCCTCGAGTACAAGCACAAATATTGAAAATAGGGCAGGCTTGCCAAGACGTTTTAGCAGTACACGGACAAATATCTACAGCCGATTATATTAAGATTGCCGAAAATTACGGAAAAGTAGAAGGAAATACTGCTAAACAAAGCTTATCGGTAACTTTAAGCAAACCAAAAGTTTATGAGTTTAGAGATTTTCCGCGCGGGTTTGTAGAATTTAGACATTTACCCAAAGGCCACCACACATCGCCGCAATTTTTTACTGAACCCAGAATACCACAAATTACTGCTACTTTTGATGGCAAGCTTTGGTTTGTTACTCCTGATGGCAAAATCGAAACTCATGGTAAAAATGATCCCCCAAGAATTCCCGGAGAAGATGATGATATCGAAATATCTATCCCTACTAGACGTAATTGGACAGGCCTTGTTGCCCAACCTAGAACAGCCAACCAAGAATCCACGAGTCGTCATGACTGGAAAGAGGTTGTTCAAAGAGTTATAACCGCCAGCACTTTTTCAGCGGGGAAAAAATAAACATAATTAAATTTTCCTTTCCTTGACTTCACATCAGGAATAAATATAATACAAAAGCCCTCAAATGAGAGGGAAATTTAAGTAAAACTCGTGCTCAGGTTGTGAATACCTACTGAGCACATCCGGGGTAGGGGCCCTGTGTGCGAAGGAGGTATTCACAACCTGAGCCAACTAATTACTAATTCTTAATTAAATAAACCATGTCCGTCGACCTTAGTAAACTTCGCAACTTTGGTATTATCGCGCATATTGATGCCGGTAAAACCACTACCACCGAACGTATTCTTTTCTATACCGGTAAAAATTACAAAATCGGTGAAGTGCATGAAGGTGCTGCCACAATGGACTGGATGGAACAGGAACGTGAACGCGGAATTACAATTACCTCCGCCGCTACAAGCTGCGCCTGGAAAGATTGCCGCTACAACATTATTGATACCCCCGGGCACGTAGACTTTACAGCCGAAGTAGAACGCTCACTCCGCGTACTTGATGGAGGTGTTGTTGTTTTCGACGGCTCACAGGGTGTAGAACCTCAATCCGAAACAGTATGGCGCCAAGCTGATAAATACTCGGTTCCCCGCATGGCCTTTGTAAACAAAATGGACAAACTTGGTGCTGACTTTTACATGAGCTTACAATCTATTTTCGATCGTCTTAGTAAAGAAGCCGTTGCCATTCAACTTCCTATCGGTGAAGAATCAACTTTTATGGGTGTTATTGATCTCGTCCTTCAAAAAGCTTTCACCTTTGAAGGCAAACACGGTGAAATCATCAAAGAAATCCCAATTCCGGAAGACATGAAAGATAAGGTTCAGGAATATCGTCATCGTTTAATGGAAAAAGTGGCTGAATGTAATGACGACCTGACTGATAAATATCTCCGTGGAGAAGAATTAACAGTTGAAGAAATCAAGCGTGGTATGCGCAACGCAGTAGTGAAAAACCAACTTTACCCGGTATTTTGTGGATCCGCCCTTGCTAACAAAGGTGTTCAACTTGTATTGGATGGCGTAAATGAATATCTTCCTTCTCCTTTGGATATCGCCGCTGTTAAAGGAACAAATCCGGACACCGGACTGGAAGAAGAACGTAACATGGAAGAAAATCAACCATTCTCCGCTTTGATCTTTAAGATCATGACTGATCCTTTCGTTGGAAAACTCGCTTATTTCCGTGTTTACTCCGGCAAACTAACTTCCGGAAGTTACGTTTTAAACAGTTCAACCGGCAACAAAGAACGTATTAGCCGTTTGATTCAGATGCATGCCAACTTACGTGAAGAAATCAAAGAAGTACACGCAGGTGATATTGCCGCAACCGTAGGTCTTAAAGGAACCTTCACCGGCCACACACTTTGCGACGAAGACAAGCCAATTATCCTTGAATCAATCACCTTCCCTGAACCGGTTATCCAAATTGCGATTGAACCAAAGACTAAAGCCGATCAGGAAAAAATGGGTATCGCTCTGCAAAAACTTGCCGAAGAAGATCCAACCTTCCAGGTTAAAACTCATGAAGAAACCGGACAAACACTTATTGCCGGTATGGGAGAACTTCATCTGGATATTATCGTTGATCGTATGCGCCGTGAATTTAAAGTGGAAGCCAACATCGGTCGTCCACAGGTAGCTTACCGTGAAACCATCACGACCGAAGTTAAGGCGGAAGAGAAATACGTTAAACAATCAGGTGGTCGTGGTCAATATGGTCACGTTATGATCCGCTTGATGCCAAATGAACCGGGCAAGGGTTACGAATTTGTGAATAAAGTCGTTGGAGGTAAAATTCCTCGTGAATTCATTCCGGCCGTAGATAAAGGTATTAAAGAAGCAACAACTCGTGGGATTTTGGCCGGATACCCTGTAGTAGACGTCAAAATTGAACTTTATGATGGTTCTTACCATGATGTGGATTCCAACGAATTGGCATTTAAAATTGCCGGTTCTATGGCCTTCCAAAAAGGGGCAAGAGCTGCCGGTCCGGTTATTCTTGAACCAATCATGAAAGTGGAAGTTACTTCTCCTGAAGAATTTTTTGGAGATGTAATGGGTAACTTAAGTTCACGCCGTGGCCAAATTTACGAAACAACCAACCGCGGTATGGCTAAAGTTATTCACTCCCGCGTTCCGCTTTCCGAAATGTTTGGTTACGCAACCGATCTTCGTTCTATGACTCAAGGCCGCGCCGCTTACACCATGGAATTTGATCACTACGAAAAAGTTCCGGCAAACGTTGCCGAAAAGATCATCGCAGAAAGGACTGCAGGAAAGGCGTAAAAATTCCCTTGCATTGCTGATTTTTTTCCGATAATATCCTTTCGCATTTCTTCAAAATGCATTGCTCTTTAATTGGCGGAAAGATCCGCCTAAGCACTTACTCTCAACTAATCTTAATTACTAATTCATAATTCTTTAATATGGCAGACGTATTTCAAAGAACAAAGACACACGTAAACGTTGGTACTATCGGCCACGTAGACCACGGCAAGACAACTTTAACAGCTGCAATCACAATGTATTGCGCTACTAAAGGCCTGGCTAAAGCTCGCAAATATGATGAAATTGACAATGCTCCGGAAGAAAAGGCTCGTGGTATTACAATTGCTACATCCCATCAGGAATACGAAACTGAAAAACGTCATTATGCTCACGTTGATTGTCCGGGGCATGCCGATTACGTTAAGAACATGATTACCGGTGCCGCTCAAATGGATGGCGCAATCCTCGTAGTTTCCGCTGCAGACGGTCCTATGCCACAAACTCGTGAACATATCCTTTTGGCTAAACAGGTTAACGTTCCTTATATCATCGTGTTCATGAACAAGATGGACATGGCTGATCCTGAAATTGCTGAACTTTCCGAAATGGAAGTTCGTGAACTTCTTAAGAAATATGGTTTCGACGGCGACAAGACTCCATTCATCAAAGGTTCTGCTCTTAAAGCTATGGAAAACCCAACTGATCCTGCTGCTACAAAATGCATCCAGGACCTTCTCGACGCATTAGATAGCTGGGTTCCTGATCCAGTACGTGAACTCGACAAACCATTCTTGATGTCAGTTGAAGATGTATTCTCCATCAAGGGTCGCGGTACGGTAGCTACAGGTCGTATCGACAAAGGTATCGTTAAGATCAATGAAGAAGTTGAAATCGTTGGTATTCTCCCAACTCGCAAGGTAATTGTTACCGGCGTTGAAATGTTCAAGAAATTACTTGATCAGGGTCAAGCTGGTGATAACGTTGGTCTTCTCCTCCGTGGTGTTGAACGTGAAGAAATTGTTCGTGGACAGGTTGTCTGCAAACCGGGAACAATCAAACCACACACTAAATTCGAAGGACAAGTTTATATTTTGACTAAAGAAGAAGGTGGACGTCATACTCCATTCTTCAAAGGCTACAAACCACAATTCTATATCCGTACAACAGATGTAACTGGTGCGGTAGAACTTCCACCGGGTGTGGAAATGGTTATGCCGGGTGATGATATTAAGATGGTTATTACACTTGGATCTCCAATCGCTCTTGATGAAAGCACTCGTTTTGCCATCCGTGAAGGTGGACGCACAGTTGGTGCCGGAGTTATCACAAAAATCCTGGAGTAAGATCTCGCAAAGCGAGATCCGCGCCTGCCCCAAGCAGGCATAGCAAAAAAAATAACACAGTGTTCAGTTTGAGGAATATCTTCTGAACACATCCGGGGTAGGGGCCCTGTGTGTTCAGAAGATATTCCTCAAACTGAACTTATTACATTAATTCCTTGAAAACATGGCTAGTAAACAGAAAATCCGAATCAAGATTCAAGCGTATGATCACAAAGTGATCGATGATTCTGCAAAACTCATCATCGAAACTGCTGAACGCACCGGTGCTATCGTAGCAGGTCCGATTCCTCTGCCAACTAAAATTGAAAAGTTCACAGTGAATCGTTCAACTTTCGTTCATAAGACCGCCCGTGACCAGTTTGAAATGAGAACTCACAAGAGATTGATTGATATTACCGAGAGTACACCTAAGACAATTGATTCGTTGACTAACCTAAGTTTACCAGCCGGTGTTGATATCGAAATTAAAATGTTGACAAGCGACTAAAAGAACGCTAAAACTATTACGCTCACTTTTCAGAGCACAAGTCCCGAAAGGGCAAACAAAACAATATGTTATATCGGAGTCGAGGGCATGCGCGAGCGCAAGCGAGTGCATCTAAAAAGTTCGCCTAGCGAACACCTTATGAGGTCCAACCTTAAAGGTCGTCTTCACTTCACTGTCTCGAATTTACGAGACAATAACCTCTAAACACTATGACCGGTATACTCGGAAGAAAATTAGGCATGACGAGAGTCATACAAGACGACGGCCGCGTGATCCCAATGACTGTGATCCAGTGTGAACCTAATACAATCACACAGATCAAGACAGTCGAAAAAGATGGATATCCGGCGATAGTCCTGGGTTTTGACGCATTAAAAAATCCTTCCAAAAATCACAAATATCATTTTTCCCGTGAATTCAGAATCAAAGGAGATGAGAGTCTGGAAAAAGGAACTCAGATTACAGTAGAAATATTTAAGGAAGGTGAAGAAGTTATCATTACCGGAACTTCAAAAGGTAAAGGTTTCCAGGGTGTAGTAAAAAGATGGCATATGGCAGGTGGTCCCGCATCACATGGTTCCCATTTCCATCGCGAACCGGGTTCTGTAGGTGCTCGTGCTAAACCGGGTAAAATCCTTCGTGGAAAACATTTACCGGGGCACATGGGTAATCAAACTAAAACCATTAAATCTTCTGTAGTATTCCTGGATCAAAAGAAAAATCTAATCGGTATAAAGGGCGCAGTTCCGGGAAGTATTAACACTATGATTACTCTACGCAAACTCGCTTAATCACAAATTCCAAAAAGTCCGAGATCACTAATTACTAATTATTAATTGAACTAAAGGTGGCTAATATTACTCTCTACAATCAGCAAGGTCAGAAAAAAGGCGATATTCAGGTTTCTGATGTGATCTTCGGTGCAAAATTCAATCAAGATCTCGTTCATCAGGCTTTAGTACGTCAGTTGGCAAACGCCCGCGTTTCTGTAATTGCCAATACGTTAACTAAATCCGAAGTTCGTGGTGGTGGACGTAAACCATGGAAACAAAAGGGAACCGGACGTGCTCGTCAGGGTTCAATCAGAAATCCACACTGGAAAGGTGGCGGTGTTGCCTTTGGACCAAAGAATAACCGCAACTATAAGCAGATGATGCCAAAGAAACAAAGACGTTTAGCTCTTTTCTCTGCTCTCTCTGCAAAATTCCAGGATGGAAAGATTATGGCCGTTGATAATTTTGAAGCTCCGGCAGTTAAGACCAAAACTTTCGTAGAAATGCTCCACAAGTTGCCGATTGAAAAAGATGTATTGTTCTTGATTCCAAGTAAAAACGAACTCATTACTAAATCCACTCGAAATATTCCATTTGTAAAAACCATGTTGGTGAATTATCTGAACATTGCAGATTTACAACGCTATGATCAGGTAGTCTTTTTAGAAGAAGCTCTTGGTAAAATGGAACAACTTTTCTTATCAGAAAGAAGTTCCGAATCCGAGTCATCAGAAGAAGAAAGTGTTAAAGAACCCAAAAAAGCTAAGGAACCAAAGAAGGTTGCCAAGAAAAAGACGACAACTAAAAAGGTTGCCTAATCCCCTCCTGAAAAAATCATAATTCTACATCATAAATCCTAATTTAAGTGAAAGCATTTAATACCATTATCAAGCCGGTTGTTACCGAGAAAAGTACCGCCCAAGGCGCAAAGCATAAGTATGCTTTCTGGGTTAATCGCAAAGCAACCAAAATCGATGTTAAAAATTCTATTAAAGAGATTTACGACGCTGATGTTGCTACAGTTCACATGATCAATACTGCTCCAAAAACTCGTCAAATGAAGAGAATGATCGTTGATAAAAAACCTCCTATGAAAAAAGCTCTTGTTACCCTAAAAGGTGGCAAGAAACTTGATGTCACCAAGGTAGGTAAGGAAACAGCTAAGAAATAATCACGAAATAATTTATTAATTGCACTAAGATGGGGTTCAAAAAATTTAAAGCAACTACGCCGGGAAGAAGATTCATGAGTGTCTTAACTTTTGAAGAAATCACCAAGACACATCCGGAAAAAAGCTTGTTAAAAAGCTTTAAAAAGCATGCCGGTCGTAACAATCAGGGTAAATTGACTGTTCGTCATCAGGGTGGTGGCCACAAACAGCTCTATCGCATGATCGATTTCAAACAAAGAGACAAGATGGGCATTACCGGTAAAGTAATCGCAGTTGAATATGATCCAAACCGCACTGCCTTAATTATATTGGTTAACTACGCTGATGGTGAAAAGAGATATCACTTGGCTCCGGACCAAATCAAGGTTGGAACAGTGATCGTTTCACAAGAAAAAGCGGAAATTATGATTGGAAACCGTATGGCACTCAAAAATATTCCAGTAGGTTATGATATCCACAATATTGAATTGAATCCGGGCCGCGGAGGTCAAATCGTTCGTTCCGCCGGAGGAAAAGCTCACGTTGTTGGTGTTGAAGGAGCTTATGCTCAAATTCAACTCCCTTCAGGTGAAGTTAGATTGATTGATAAAAATTGTTTTGCATCTATTGGAATCGTTAGCAACATTGATCATGGTAATGTAAAACTTGGAAAAGCCGGCCGCAAACGTTGGTTGGGTAAAAGACCGGAAGTTCGTGGTAAAGCTATGAATCCGATTGATCATCCGCATGGTGGAGGTGAAGGTAATCAGCCAACCGGTATGCCGGGACCAAAAACACCTTGGGGTATGCCTGCTCTTGGTTACAAAACCCGCAAGCGTAAGTACAGCGATCCATTGATTGTAAAAGATCGTCGTCGCGCAAAATCCTAAAACATGCGCACTGAAAATTAGTCCTGTGTCCAGATTGTGGCATGTCATCTGAGCACAGCCGGGGTAGGGGCCCTGTGTGCGAAGAGGATATGCCACAATCTGGACAAACAACACTAATTATTAATTACTAACAGACATGGCACGAAGTACTAAAAAAGGACCATATATAGATGAAAAATTGATGAAGAAGATCCAAACCGCCAACTCTAGTGGTCAGAAAAAGATCATTAAGACTTGGGCTCGCGGATCGATGATTGCGCCTGATTTTGTGGGTCATACTCTGGCAGTTCACAATGGTAAACAACACATTCCGGTATTTGTTACTGAAAATATGGTTGGACACAGACTTGGTGAATTCTCTCCAACTCGTAAATTTAAAGGCCATGGTGGTAAATTGGCAAAGGCAGCTGAAGCTCCGGCAGCAAGTGCTCCAACAGCAGCAGCTCCAAAACCAAAAGCTTAATCTACAATTATAAATTCTAAATCCTGTTTATTAAATTATGAAGTCTATAGCAAGATCATTACGAATCACCTCCAAGAAAATCAATTTGGTTGCAGGCCTGGTACGCCGCAAGGACGTTACCGAAGCCATGAATATCTTGAAATTCACACCTAAAAAAGGAGCAAAAATCCTTAGCAAAATCATTCAAAGTGCTATTGCTAATGCAGAAAACAACTTCAAGCAGGAAAAACCAAGCCTATATATTCAAGAAATAGTTGTGACAGAGGCACCAACCATGAAACGCAGCATTCCGGTATCCCGTGGAAGATCAAACCCAATTTTAAAGAGAAACTCCCATGTATCAGTTTTCCTTGGTGTAAAAGGTGAAGAAGCTGAAACATCTACTAAAGGAGCCAAAGCAAAAACGACCGAAGAACCAAAGAAAACCACCTCCAAAACAACCGTCACCGTAAAAAAGGCCACTCCAAAGAAAAAAATCACCAAAGAATAATAAAGTAATAAATAATGTACGTGTTCAGTTTGTGGAATGTTGGCTGAACATATCCGGGGTAGGGGCCCTGTATGTGAAGACAATATTCCACAAACTGAACACACCAATTATTAATCACTAAATCCAACCCCATGGGTCAGAAAGTAAATCCAATCATTCTAAGAATCGGTATTATCAAAAGCTGGGACTCAAAATGGTTCGCTCCAAAGCGAAGTTATGCCAAGCTCCTGCATCAGGATATAGAGATCCGCAAAATCATTGAAAAGAAATTGAGTGATGCTGCCATCTCCAGGATTGAGATTCAAAGAACTGCCAATAAGGTTCATGTTCACATCCACTCCGCTAAGCCAGGTATAATTATTGGTCGCCAGGGAGCAGGAATTGAAGGACTCAAAGATGAACTTCAAAAGAAATTTCACGAAGAATTCACTCTAAATATTAAAGAAATTCAGAAACCGGCACTTGACGCTAAACTTTTGGCCGATAGCATCAAACAACAGATCGAAAAAAGAGTTTCTTATCGTCGTGCAGCTAAAATGGCGATTGATAAGGCCCTTGAAACAGGCGCCCAGGGAGCCAAAATCTTCCTTGCCGGCCGTTTGAATGGTGTGGAAATTGCCCGTTCAGAATTCTTCTCCAAGGGAAAGATTCCTCTACATACTTTAAGAGCTGATATTGATTACTGCTGTGAACGCGCTCAAACAACCTACGGAGCAATTGGAATCAAGGTATGGATCTACAAAGGAGATATTTTTAAAAAAAGAAAAGAGTAATAAACAATAAACTTGATTTATAAAGAAAAAAAAGTATAATCTTCGGGCCAAAAACAATTAAATAAACACAACCGTTAACTACTAATTACTAATTGAACCAAGATGTTCGGACCAAGAAAATTAAAATATAGAAAGTCACATCGTTTACGAAATAGCACTGACGGTATTGCAACTGTTGGAACAAGAACCGCTTTCGGAGCTTACGGCCTTAAATGTATAGAAGGTGGAGAAATTTCCGGTCGCCAAATCGAAGCTGCACGTCGCGCTATGAGCCGTTATGTAAAACGTGGTGGTAAAATCTGGATTCGCATCTTCCCACACAAACCAGTAACTCAAAAAGCTGCTGAAGTTCCAATGGGAAGCGGAAAAGGAACCGTTGAAAAGTATGTAGCAGCTATCAGAGCAGGAACCGTTTTGTTTGAAATGGATGGTGTGGAGGAATCACTCGCTCGTGAAGCAATGCGCCTGGCATCACAAAAATTATCTCTCAAGTGCCGATTTGTTACTTCTAAAAATTAATTATTATGTTATCACTACAAGAAATCAGACAGTTACAGGATGGTCAATGGCACGAAGAGCTAGCTCAGACCAGAAAAGATCTTCTCAAGGTTAAGTTCAGTATGAGGAGCGGACATTCTAAAGAGTCCAACAAAGTAAGACTTTTAAAAAAACACATTGCACAACTCCAAACTATTCGCAAGGAGCAAAGCGCAAAAGCACCAGTTCAAAAGTCTTAAATAACATATACTAAATCATTAATTATAAAAAATGAGAACTAAAAAAGGTATTATCACTAGCGATAAAATGGATAAAACCCGTGTAATAACGGTTCATTCATACAAGGTTCATCCAAAATATAAGAAGAAGTACCGGGTTTCCAAGAAATATTATGCTCACGACGAAAAGAATACTACCAAAATGGGTGAAGAAATAACCATCTACGAAACAAGACCACTCAGCAAGTTAAAGCGCTGGACTGTTGATCGCCCAAGCGATCAAGCGCCTGCAAGACACGAGTAAGCAAAGCGAACGAGTGTCCGCGCCTGCCACCAAGCAGGCATAGCAATTAAACATTTCGTGAAGCGAAATAACCTTATCTATAAAATAATATATGATTCAATTAAGAAGCATGGTACAAGTAGCTGACAACACCGGGGCAAAGTTGGCTCAATGTATCAAAGTTATGGGAAGTACTGGTCGCCGCTATGCCGGCATAGGAGATGTAGTAGTAGTTACTATCAAGCTTGCTGCTCCTCGCGGAACAGTAAAAGCGCATTCCGTTGAACGCGGAGTGGTAGTACGCTGCCGCAAGGAAACCAGACGCAGAGATGGCAGTTATATCCGTTTTGATGAAAACGCTATCGTAATTATCACAAAAGAGAACGAACCAAAAGGAACTCGTGTATTTGGACCAATCGGTCGTGAACTTCGTGAAAAAGGTTTCCAGAAAATTATCAGTCAAGCTCCGGAAGTATTATAACAGGCAAGCACAGCTTGCCCGCGCCTGCCACTAAGCAGGCATAGCAGAAAACTATCCCGCAAGGGATATCAACCAAGAATTATTATCAAAAAACTATTCTATGAAAGTAAAACTTAACGACAAAGTGTTGGTTATAAGCGGAAAAGACAAGGGCAAACAAAGCCGTGTTACTCGCGTAATAACTAAAGCTTCAAAGATCATTGTGGAAAAGGTGAACATGAAAACCAAGCACATCAAGAAGACAGCGCAAGCTGCTGGTGAAAAGATCACTTTCGAAGGTCCTTTGGACGCCTCAAACGTAGCAATCATCTGCCCAAGTTGCAATAAACCAACTCGCGCAGGTTACAAAGTACTTGATAATGGTAAAAAAGATCGCATTTGCAAGAAATGCAAGCAGTCACTCGACGGCGCAGCTGCTGAAACTTCACCTACTAAGACTAAGAAAACTTCAAAAAAGACTAACGCTATCTAATAGTTTAAACCCCAATGACTACACAATTTACACTCAAAGATCATTATACCAAGAACGTTCTTCCTGAACTTCAGAAGGAATTGAAAATCAAGAACATTATGGCTGTTCCACGCGTTGTTAAGATTAACATCAACGTTGGAATTGGAAAGCTCACTGAAGGAGGAAAAGATTATTCTCATGTTGTTGATAACCTTGCAGCAATTTCCGGACAAAGACCGGTTGTTTCCAAGGCTAGCAAAGCTATTTCCAACTTTAAACTCAAACAAAACCAACCGGTTGGTGTGAGTGTAACTCTTCGTGGAAAGAGAATGTATGACTTTATGAACAAACTCATCAATGTGACTTTCCCTCGCGTTCGTGATTTCCGTGGAATTTCTCCAAAAAGTTTTGATGGCCACGGTAACTATTCTGTAGCTATTAAAGAACACACTGTATTCCCGGAAATTAATGCTGATGATATTGCGAAATTACATGGACTTGAAATCACGGTAGTTACAACAGCCAGAAACAATGATGAAGGATTTAAACTGTTGAAAGCTCTTGGATTCCCTTTCATCATCAAAAAAACGAAATAATTTCACAATTACTATTACTAATTATTAATTGAAGTAAGATGGCAAGAAAAGCTCTTAAAGTAAAAACGGAACGTAACAAACAGGCATATCTAAAAGCTCTTGCGGAAGGCAAAAAACCAGAGTTTTCAACTAAGGTTTACAATCGTTGCAAACTTTGCGGTCGCAAAGGCGGTTATATGAGAAGGTTTGAAATGTGCCGTATCTGCTTTAGAGAAAAAGCAATCAACGGACTTGTCATGGGTATAAAGAAATCGTCTTGGTAAGAAATTTGAGCACAGCTCAAATTTCCTTCCGGCCTGAGCGAAGCGAAGAAACGCCGGAATAAAAATTAACATTCTGCCCTAAGCAGGCATAGCAATAAAGAATTAAAGGAAATTAAATTTATCAATAAACCTAAGTCATAAATCCTAAATTAAAATTATGTTGACCAACGATCCAATCGCAGATCTCTTAACTCGCATCAGAAATGCTACTATGGCCCGCAAGGAAATAGTAACAATTCCACACTCAAAGCTTAAAATAGCTGTACTTAAAGTGTTGATCAAAAAGGGATTCATTAAAGAATTTACCGAAGAAAAAAATGGAGATTTCCAGGAAATAAAGATCGTTTTAAATCCTGAAAAAGGCAAATTTCACCTTAAGAAAGTCAGCAAACTGGGTCAGAGAATCTATATTAGCGCTTCCAGAATTAAAAAAGTAAACGGAGGTCTTGGAGTATCGGTTATCTCTACATCAAAAGGCGTAATGAGTGGAGAAGAAGCTAAAAGACAAAAACTGGGCGGAGAATTTATCTGTGAAATCTACTAGCTTTGCTTCGCAAAGCAATCCGGCCTCTACGCCGGATTAAAATAAAACATCGCGAAAGCGACACAATATCCAGCCAATTACACATTCAACTATTAATTACTAATTGAACCAAAATGTCTCGAATCGGTAAACAACCAGTCATAATCCCTGCCGGAGTAACAGTCGATAAGCGTGAAGGCAACATCATCCACGTTAAAGGACCTAAAGGCGAATTGACTTTCCCTCTTCATGAAAGAGTAAAAGCTGAAATTGCTGATGGCAAAATCACTCTCATCCGCGCTTCCGAGGAAAAATTTGATAAAAGTCTTCATGGTTTAAGTCGAACACTAATTTCAAACATGGTTGAAGGTGTAACCAAGGGATTCAGCAAACAACTGGAAATCCAGGGAGTTGGTTATCGTGCTTCTATACAAGGAACCAAACTTGTACTTACACTTGGATATTCCCATCCGGTTGAAGTTCAACCACCAAAAGGAATTACTATTACCGTTGATCCTGAAAAAAAGAATATCCTCACAGTTTCCGGTTGCGACAAACAACTTATTGGCGAAATAGCTGCAAAGATCAGAAGCTATCGAAAACCTGAACCTTATAAGGGCAAAGGTATCCGCTATGTTGGTGAATTCGTACAACGTAAGGCCGGTAAAGCTGCCGCTAAAGAGAAATAACAGAGGCGACTGATGAGCTCATTGGCCATAGCTAAGTGAGCGCATGCGAACGAAGCTAACATGGCCAAGAGAGCGAAGAAGAAGACTCAAATCTAAAAACAATCTAAATCTACAAGCAAATTAAACCACTATGAAAACTCCTACTAAAATCACCGCTCGTAAAAGTCGTCACAATCGTATTCGTGCTAAAGTTTCCGGCACTGCAGAAAAACCACGTCTTGTAGTTTTCCGCAGCTTGACCAATCATTATGCACAATTGATTGATGATGTCGCTGGAAAAACAGTTCTTACTGCTTCCGATCTTAAAGCAAAATCTAAAGATAAAAAAGCAGATCGAGCAAAGCAGGTTGGACTTGAAATTGCTAAATTGGCTCTCGATAAAAAAATCACCACTTGTGTTTTCGACCGTAACGGTTACAAATATCATGGCCGCGTTAAGGCAATTGCCGATGGCGCCCGTGAAGGTGGTCTCAAATTCTAAACCAACAATTACTCATTATTAATTACTAATTACTAATTGAAATGGCAAAACCTCCATTTAACAGAAAAGGCCAAGCTCCAATGCGCGAAGTAAAAGAGTTCGAAGAAGAGGTAATACAAATCGATCGTGTAACTCGCGTAGTTAAAGGAGGCCGCAGACTTCGTTTCCGCGCTACCGTTGTAATTGGTAACCGCAAAGGCAAAGTTGGCGTTGGTATCGGTAAATCAACTGAAGTTCAAGGCGCAATCAAAAAAGCTATCGCTCAAGCAAAGAAATCCCTGATCGAAGTGCCAATGATTGGTCAAACCATTCCTCATCGTGTTGAGATGAAATTCAAGAGCGCTAAACTTATTATTATGCCAGCTCGTCCAGGTACTGGTATCATTGCCGGTGGACCACTACGCAAGGTAATTGAACTTTCCGGAGTTAAAGATATTTTGAGCAAATGTTTAGGTGCAAAAAATCGTTTGAATAACAGCCAGGCGGCCATCAACGCTTTAGCGGAACTTAGAACAATGCCTTGGTTAAAGAAAAAAGTTGCTACTCCTGTTGCAGTCGCTCCAGGCGCACATGTCGCTCCAGTTGCACACGCTGTTCCAGGGACACACGTAAACACAGCTGCACACACAACTCCTGCACACGCCGCTCCGGTTGCACGCACTGCTCCAGTCGCACACACAACTCCGGCACACGCTGCTCCAACTACACATCACGCTCCAGCTCCAGCTGCACATCCAGCTCCTAAAGCTCCTGTAGCTGATCCAGCTAAGAAAACTCAAGAGTAATAAAATCTATTTAATCTAATGTAACGCATAATTCCAATGGACAAATTACAAAATTTAAAAAGCAACCCAGGTGCCCGCAAGAAAAGGAAAACTGTCGGTCGCGGCAATGGATCCGGACATGGATCTTATTCAACTCGCGGTGGCAAAGGTCAAACTGCCCGCTCCGGTAGTGGCTACAAACCCGGCTTTGAAGGTGGTCAAACTCCACTTTATCGCAAGATGCCAAAATTGAAAGGCTTCAACAACATCAACCACGTTGAATATCAGGTGGTAAATGTTGAAAGTCTAAATCTTTTTGACGACAACGAAGAAATCAATGTAGTTAAACTCTACGAGAAAAAACTCATCAGCCACAAAGACCGACCTGTTAAAATTCTTGGTGATGGTGAACTTACTAAAAAACTTACAGTTAAAGTAGATCGTGTTTCCTCATCTGCAAAAGAAAAAATCGAAAAAGCAAAAGGCACGGTTCACGAACTTATGAAAAAAGAAGTAAAGGAAGATAAAGAAGAAAAAAAGTAAAACAGGATTACGCCTCGCAAATCATTTCAAATCCTGCCTCCTAAATCCTAAATCCAAAAAAAATGTATAAGTACTTCGAACAAATCTGGAATTCCAAGGATCTTCGTTCCAAGATCCTTTTTACGATATTAATTCTGGTTGGATACCGCCTGATGGGCCAAATCACAATTCCCGGAGCAAACATTGAAGCTTTGCAGGTAATCTTCGCCAAGAATCAACTTCTGGGTATGTTCAGCTTATTAACTGGTGGAAGTGCTCACAATTTCTCCATCCTATTAATGGGTCTTTCTCCTTACATCAATGCTTCAATCATCATGCAGCTTTTGACAGTTATCATTCCAAAGCTGGAAACCATGAGTAAAGAAGGTCAACAGGGCTCACGTAAAATCGCCCAATATACACGTTGGCTCACTTTACCTTTAGCGTTCATCCAATCTTATGGAATGATTTTACTTTTGAACTCTCAATCCCCTGTTCCAATTTTACAAAATCTCACTAATCCGGCAGTCATTTTGCCGGTTATGTTAACGGTAACTACTGGAAGCTTGCTCTTAATGTGGATGAGCGAACTTATTACAGAACATGGAATCAGCAACGGAAGCTCACTGATCATCTTTGCAGGTATCATTGCCGGTATCCCTGAAGTGATTGGTCAAAGCATGGCACTATCTCAACAATCAGCAGACAAATTGATTCCTTTTGTAATTATGATTTTAATTACATTGGTATTAACAATAGCAGTTATCCTTATAACAGAAGGTCAGCGCAATATTCCTGTTAGTTATGCCGGAAGAGGCGTTCGTGGCGCAAGTGAACATTCCAGTTTGCCAATCCGCATCAATCAAGCCGGAATGGTTCCAATTATCTTTGCTGTTTCTTTGATCAGTTTCCCTGGAATCGTAGCTCAATTTTTACAAAATTCGACAGTTGGCTGGTTAAAAGACACGGCCAGCTTTATTAATCTTTATTTCCAATCAAGTGGGATTCCTTATCTTATCGCCTATTTTGTTTTAGTAATCGCCTTCACTTTCTTCTATGTGGGCATTACCTTCAATCCTGAACAGGTCGCGGAAAACATCCAAAAACGCGGTGGTTATATTCCGGGCATCAGACCGGGCAAACAAACTTCCGAATATCTTGGTAAAATTTCCAATCATCTTAATTTATTTGGAGGTCTATTCATCGCTTTCATTGCCATTTCTCCAATTTTGATTCAGCTCATGTCCAGTCGTCTTTCTTTTGGAAGCGTACCAACACTCATTACCGGTGCCGGACTAATCATCATCGTTGGTGTTGTTCTGGAAATCATCCGTTCAGTCAACGCACAATTGGTAATGCATGATTACAATAAACTATACTAATAGAATTTAGGTTGGAATGCATGCTCTTCATGCACAGGGCCCCTACCCCGGATGCATTCAGATCACACATTCCAACCTAAATTCATATCATTAACTCAATTAAGGTGGATTTAGTTTTATTTGGAATTCAGGGCTCAGGGAAGGGTACGCTCGGCAAAGTACTCGCTGAAAAATATAATCTGCAGATTTTTGAAACAGGTTCCGCTTTAAGAAAACTTTCCCAGGAAACTACGCCACTTGCCCAAAAAGTTAAAAGCATTATTGAAGCCGGACATCTTGTTCCGACTGAAGTTGTCATGGAAATTATTGAAGATTTCATGAATCACCTTCAACCGGGATCAAATGTTTTATTTGATGGAATTCCCAGAAAAATGGATCAGGCTGAAGCTTTTGATCAGCTCATGCAAAAACACAACCGTAACTTTCTTGGACTTTTAATTGATGTATCTGAAGAAGTTGCGATTAAAAGACTTTCAACTCGCCGACTTTGCAAAAATTGCAAAACGGTTTTTCCTGCAACATACACACAAAACACCTGTGAAAAATGTGGAGGAGAATTGATTACCAGAACCGATGACAACCCGGAAAGTATCAAAATTCGTCTAAAGGCCTATTTTGAAGAAACCATGCCGGTGATTGAAAATTACAAGAAAGGCAGTAAAATGATTTCGATTGATGGCACCGAAAATATTGAAAAAGTTCAGATTTTGGCTTTTGAAGCCCTTCAAGGAAAATTTAATTAATTTCTAATGAAGATTTGGAAAGAAGGCAACCTGCGTATTGGCATTAAAGATTCACAGGAAATTCAAGCCATGCGTGAAGGAGGCAAAATTTTAGGAATAATTTTACATGAACTTGAACAAATGGTGGTTCCCGGAATCACTCTTTTGGAGCTTGATAAAAAAGCCGCAGAGATGATGGCAAATCATCATGTTAAGCCATCTTTTTTAGGATATTACGGCTTTCCAAATGTACTTTGCATCAATGTAAATGATGTAGTCGTTCACGGAATCCCGGATAAAACCGAGTTACATGAAGGTGACATTGTAACAATCGATTGCGGCGTAATTCATAAGGATTTTCAGACCGATTCAGCAATTCAAAAAGGAGTTGGCAAAATCACTCCGGAACTCACCAAATTTTTAAACACCGCCCAAAAAGCTTTGGACAAAGCAATTGAAACTGCAAAACCGGGAATCCGCATTCGTACTATTAGCGGAGTTATTCAGGATATTGTCGAAAAAAACGGTTATAGTGTTGTACGGGATTTAGTTGGTCATGGCATCGGACACAAAATGCACGAAGATCCACCGGTTCCAAATTTTCGTGATGAAGCTGGCCCAATGCTGCAAACCGGCATGACAATTGCCATTGAACCGATCATCTGCATGGGCAATCGCAAAGTTAAAACCTTGCGTGATGGCTGGACCATGGTAAGCGCAGACGGATCATATGCAACGCAGGTTGAGCACACCATTGCCATTACCCAAAAAGGAGCTGAAATTTTAACCAAAAGACCGGAATAAAGAACAAGGCAAAAGGAACCTTCACAATCACTACAAAAAGCCCAAAAAATTCCCTTGCATTGTTAAAAAATGTCATGTAAAATCCTAACGCTCTTTTGAATTTTTTTAGAGAGAAAACAGCATACCCAAGGCACGAAACGTAACGGAGTGTCGCACTAAAAAGGAATCGCAAAAGCGAAACCAATCATGCCTAATCTGTACTTATGGCCAAAGAGGTAATCGAACTGATGGGTGTAGTGGTAGAGGCGCTTCCAAACGCCACCTTCCGCGTTAAACTCACGGACGAAAGGTACCCAAATCATATCGTACTCGCCCACGTTTCAGGCAGAATGAGAATCAATTATATTCGAATTCTACCGGGCGATAAGGTCACTATTGAATTGACACCATACGATTTGAACAAAGGAAGAATCATTTTCCGTCACAAGGAAGGTTCAAGAATGGAACAAACACCAAGTGTCACTGCTGAAACGAAAGTTGAACCAAGTCCCGAAGCTGTAAAAGAGCCTGAAAAAAACTAAATATCGTTAATCCAACCATCATGAAAGTTCGCTCATCTGTAAAAAAAATCTGTGATAAATGCAAAGTAATCCGCAGAAAAAACGTGGTTCGCGTGATCTGTATAACTAAAAAACATAAGCAACGACAGGGTTAAGAACTATAAAGGTAACTGTGTTCAGTTGTGGAATGTTGGCTGAACATATCCGGGGCAGGGGCCCTGTGTGTGAAGACAATATCCCAGAACTGAACACAACTAATTACTAATTATTAATCATAAAAAATGGCAACAGTAGCTCGTATCTCAGGCGTTACTCTCCCTCAACAAAAAAGAGTTGAAATCGGTTTGATGGCTATTTATGGGGTAGGAAGAAGCCTTAGCAAGAAAATTGTAAAAGAGGCCAACGTTAACCCTGATACTAGAGTTAAAGACTTAACTGAAGAAGAAGTCAGCCGCATTCGTGAAATTATCTCCAAGACATCAACAGAAGGTGATCTTCGTCGTAAAATTCAAATGGACATCAAGCGTCTTCAGGAAATCGGTTCATACCGTGGTTTCCGTCATCGCAAGGGTTTACCTGTTCGCGGTCAACGCACACGTTCCAATGCCCGCACCAGAAAAGGCAAGAAGAAGACAGTGGCTAACAAGAAGGTTGTTACTAAGTAGTAACAAATATTAAAATCAAAGTTTGTGTTCAGATTGTGGAATATTGGCTGAACACAGCCGGGGTAGGGGCCCTGTGTGTGAAGACAATATTCCACAATCTGAACCTACTAATTACTAATTAACATAACCATGGCAGACGAGAAGACCATAGACACAAAATCAGAGAAAGCAGAAAGCGCAAAAGCTTCCGAGGGTAAAGCTGAAACTAAAAAAACTGGTAAGCCGGAAGTAAAAGCTGTTAAATCCACCAAAGGCAAGAAAAAGGCAAAGCGTCGCCTTTTACAAGAAGGTAAAGCTTATATTCAGGCCAGTTATAACAACACCATTGTTACAATTACAGATATGAATGGTGAAGTTATCGCTTGGAGCAGCGCCGGTTCAAATGGTTTTAAGGGTGCTAAAAAAGCGACTCCTTATGCAGCCCAGGTTTCTGCTGAAAATGCCATCACAAAAGCTAAAGTTTATGGTTTGGAACGAATTCATGTATTTATCAAAGGAGTAGGAACAGGCCGTGAACAATCCATCCGTGGTTTACAAGCAGGTGGAGTGAATATTGAGTCAATAACTGATCTAACACCGGTTACACACAATGGTTGCCGTCCAAGAAAATCCCGAAGAGTATAACATTATCCCACCAATCACTCATTACTAATTATTAATTACTAATTGAAAAAAAATGTCTAGATATACTGGTCCAAAATGTCGTTTATGCCGCCGCGAAGGAGTTTCCTTATGCGGGAAGGAAAAATGCGCTCTAAAAAAGAAGAATTATATTCCAGGTATGCATGGCCCAAAAGGCAGTTTTGCAAAGAAATCTGAATATGCTCGTCAACTTCGTGAAAAACAAAAGTTGAAGAGACTTTTTGGTATTACGGAACGCCAACTTTCCAACTATTTTGAAAAAGCCGGAAAAATGAAAGATATCACCGGTGATGCACTTTTAAAACTACTTGAATATCGTCTTGATAACGTAATTTATCGCTCCGGTATTGCTAAAACAAGAAACCAGGCTCGCCAAATGGTAAATCATGGATTATTCAAGGTGAATAACATCAAGATTAATATTCCTTCCCTTCAAATGAAGGCTGGCGACAAATTCGAAGCAATTGCCCGCATTAAAAAATCAAAACTTTTTGCTGAAGTTGAAAAGCAAAAATATGCTCCTGCTAAATGGATCAAGGTTGATTACAAAACTTTAATGGGCGAAGTAACTCGTCCAATCGAAAAGGAAGAACTTGAAAGTATCATCCAAAGCAACTTAATCGTTGAGTTCTACTCCAAAGCGTAAATTTTAATTAAAAATTATAAAAACTGTGTTCGGATTTCTGTACGTTTTCTGAGCACATCCGGGGTAGGGGCCCTGTGTGCGAAGGAAATGTACAGAAATCTGGACACTCAACCATTACTAATTACTAATTACTAACCCCCTTTCTAGAATGCATCAGATTCAAGAAGAAATCGGCATCCCAAAGATTAAAACTGAAAGAATCAGTAATAATCATGCGATTTTTACGGTTAGTCCACTTCCACCCGGATATGGAATGACAGTTGGTAATTCTTTCCGCCGAGTACTTTTATCTTCTTTGCCTGGTTCATGTGTCACCGGGATCAAAATCGATGGTATAAGTCATGAATATTCAACAATTAAAGGAGTAAAAGAAAGTGTATTGGATATCACTTTAAATTTGAAACTTTTACATATCAGAAAAACCACAAAAGAACCTTCCATTTGCACATTACATATCACAAAAGAAGGTCCGGTTTATGCCAAAGATATCAAATGCCCAAGTGATGTTGAAGTTTTAAATGGCGATCAATATATTACAACCGTTGAAAAGGGCTGCAAACTCAATGCGGAACTTCGTGTTGAAAAAGGTGTTGGTTATATTCCGGCTCATTACCGTGTAAAAGAAGAAGGCGCTGACCCTGCAATGATTGTTATTGATGCGATCTACTCACCGGTTAAAAAGGTTCGTTATGATGTGGAAGCAACTCGTGTAGGTCAAATGACCAACCTTGATAAATTGAGCATGGAAGTAATGACAGATGGCTCAATCACGCCAGAAGATGCTGTAAAATTCTCTTCCAATATTCTTCAATCTTACTTCAATCTTTTCAACCAGGAAAATGCCATGGTTGAAGCTGATTACATGTCAGATTTCAAGAAGATCGTTGAAAAAGAAAAAGCTGAAGAGAAAAACAAGCCGGCTCAGGAAAGTTATACTCCTATAGAAATCCTTGGTTTCTCACCAAGAACACTCAATGCTTTGATCAATGGTGGCATTGGTTCTATTGAACAATTATCAAAATGTACCGAAAGTAAATTGACTAATCTCCGTGGTTTTGGTAAAAAGGCACTCACAGAGGTAAAAAATGCCCTCAAAGCCAAAAATATGACTCTCTCTGAGGAATAATAAGAAATTACTGTGTTTGGATTGTGGAATGTTGGCTGAACACATCCGGGGTAGGGGCCCTGTGTGTGAAGACAATATTCCACAATCCAAACTGAAAAATATTAATCATTAATTAAACTAAAGTGAGACATCAGAATTCACAGCCGAAACTTAGCCGTCCACGAGATGCACGTCGTTTGCTCCTTGGAAACCTGGCAACTTCTCTCATCACTCATGAGAAAATCCAGACAACCAGAGCAAAGGCAAAAGCTGTTCAACCAATCGTTGACCGCCTAATCACAATTGCTAAAACCAAGGACAAGATGATTGCAATCCGTGAACTTAACCGCACTCTTCAAAGCGAACTCAGTTCAAAAAAAGTTATGGAAGAACTAACAAAGCGCTATGCGGAAAGACCAAGTGGTTTTACCAGAATTACTCAAATTAAATTCCGTCCCGGTGACGCCGCGTTAATCGTCCAAATCGAATTGGTGTAACAGCTTTGCTACGCAAAGCCAAAACTCATTGCTTATTACTAATTATTAATTACTCAGTCGTGAAAACTTATTCTCCAAAAATTGAAGACATCAAGCGCCAATGGTTTGTAGCTGATGTAAAAGGCAAAACACTCGGCAAGGTTGCCACTAAAGTTGCCGATATCATCCGTGGAAAAAATAAACCAACTTATTCTCCTCATCTTGATTGTGGTGATTTTGTAGTCATCGTGAACGTAGAGGAAATCAAATTAACAGGTAATAAACTTAAAGATAAAGTTTATAATCATCATACCCGCTACGCAAATGGTTTACGTTCAACTACTCCGGATGAATTAATCCGCGTTGGTAAGGCGGAACGAATTCTTTTCCATGCAGTTGCCGGAATGATTCCTCAATCCAAACTCAAGAAGGACATTTTAAGAAAACTAAAGATTTTTACCGGAGCAGAACACAAACATTCCGCCCAGGAACCTAAAGTTTTAGATCTATAAAAAATTGCTAATTACTAATTGTTAATTGAATATAAAAATGGCTGACACAACAATCACAGCACCGGCTAAAGCAAAAAACCCAGGACAGGAATATTTTTACGCTTCCGGAAAACGCAAAACTGCAATCGCCCGCGTTCGTCTTTATCCAAAAGGCAAAGGCAGCGTAGTAATCAACGAAAAGCCGGTTGAAGAATACATTAAACTTCAAACCAGCAAAGGATTAATGCTTTCCCCTCTCCGTATTACGGGATTGGCTAAAGAGTTCGATATTTCCGTAAAAGTTATTGGTGGTGGTGTTAGCGCACAAGCTGAAGCCATCCGCCATGGAATTGCCCGCGCACTACTTGCATACAACGACGCTTTAAGAGCTACATTAAAAAAAGCCGGCTTCCTAACACGCGACGCCCGCATCAAAGAACGCAAGAAACCAGGTCTAAAACGTGCACGCCGAGCTCCACAGTTTAGCAAAAGATAACCTTCGGTTATCTTTGCGCCGGCCCTACGCCGGCCTAGCAACCAAAGCATCCCGAAGGGATACCTTATCCCAAAGTTGCACACAATTACTCCGAAATTCAAAAACCCCGCTCACGCGGGGTTTTTTAGTTGAATCTGTTAATTTATGGAATTGGGATTTATTGTCTATCGTCTTCTTCATCAACACCAATATCTTTTCCATCATCAAGATCAGTACCAGCAGCAGCTTTAACTTTTGCGCCAAAGCCTTTTAAACTTGCAGCAAATGCCTCATCATCAAATTCTAAACCCTGTGATCGATCTGCCCCAACTACCGTCGTTTGACTAACCGCAGCACCTTCAACGGCATGAACCTTAGGAACTTCCCCATTATCCAATTTTCGACGATTTGAAACTCCACCCATAATAAATTGATATTAAATACGACTACATCTTAACATATTCCAAGGAGATGTCAAGAGGCTGCGCTAAAAATACGGTTATTTTGGCTTTCCAGTAAGCAAAGTGACAACTACTAAATTTTCTGTTTTAATGTCGGAATCCGGGACATCCCGAAAATCCATACTAAATAATATTTTACACAAAGGTGCAAGTTAGCAAGAGCAAGCCAAAATCCAGCCATAAATTCCGTCCCGTCCCAAAATTTCGAGTTATACAATGTGAATTATATTTTGGCAAATTGGCAGAAACAAGGCTTGATATTCAATCACCTCCAACTTTTGCCAGGCACTACTGCCTTTGCCTCTGATCAAAAATCCTTGCAATCAAAGGTGGCTGTTTTCTAACAACGTCTACCATAAGATTTGCTTTAAATTTTTAGCCACCGATCGTAACTTTTTTATCAGGCAATTGAGGAATAGCCCGATTTATTCCTGGCAAAATCGAAGTCACTTTCACCACACTGCTCTCTCCTTTTCCTACAAATTCCACTTGAGTATTTACTCCATTAACAGAGTATGACCAGCTTTGGCCGGCTAAAACCTGCTTTTCCCTTGGACTTAGATGAGTAAAGGCATCATTTATATAATCATAGAAAACCTTGGCGTGAGTCTTTGGATCGCTCTTACCACTTGAGTCAATTTGATCAAGAATAGCATTATATCTCTGTTCTCCAGGCAAAACTTTTGGCAAAACATCCTTTTCAGCATCAATAAACATAGGTTCATCAGGTGCTTTATCTGGAGCTTTTGGCTTATCAACACGTGAAAAATCCGCAGCAGAATGGAAAATAGTAACATTTTGAGCTCTTCCCATAATAGGGCTAATAAGTCCGTCCGGTTTATGAGAACTAACGCTTAAATTTAGTTGACCACGTTCTCCACGTGTAAAAACAATAGAAGTACTGATACCATTGAAATCAAAGTGCATTGGATCGATCGGACGCCTTCTTTCATATGGGTCCTTAGGCATTTCAAACAACAAAGCTTTCTCTTCCTGTGTTAGCTGTCTCAATCTAGCACTAATATAATCGTAAACAACCTGCGCATGAACATTTGCATTATCTTGCCCTTCAACATCAAGAATATGTTTACGCATATCCAAATATAATTGAGTCTGTTCATGATTTCCAAATTCCAATGTTATTTTAGCAAAAGCATCACCAAATTTTTGCTCCGGTGTGCGTTTATCAACCGATTCCGGTGGCTTTGGAGCCTCAGGCTTAGGGGGAGCATCTTTTTGTAGTTGACGTACATCACCACTAACATCAGGGAACTTACCATTATTCAAAAGTGCCAAATAAAGATCAGAGGCAGCCTTATTAACATTTCTTTTTTCAACTTCCGTCAAACCATTACCACGATCTATACCACCATTGCCATTCCAATCTGGCCAACCATTTGAATCAATGTAAGATTGATTACCTTTCTGTCTCCTAGCATCGATGCGATGGCCCTGCATTATATCAGTATAAAGTGACCTGATTTTCTCATAGGCAATTGGATTCTTTTTCTGAAACTGTTTATCTTTTAAAGCTAAAACTGCTGCATCAACTATATCCTGTCTTCTTTCTTTTAAATCTTCCACTTTAGGTAAAAAATTTTCATCGGTTCGACCGGCAATTTCCTGTGCTGTTTGTTTATCCGCTTTTGAAACTTCCTGCTGAGGTTTACCAGCTTCAGGTCCCTGCTGATAAGCAAAGCGAGGTGAACGATTGAATGTGAAACATTTTAATAATTTCATAAATTTTGTTGTTAATTTTTATGTTAATGAATTAAGTAAATTATTGGCTAGCATCTCCTCATTTTTTCTTTCAGAATTTTCTTTTTTTGAAATATTTTCCTTTGTTTCAAATTGATCAAACTCTTTTAGGGCTTTGGAAAGCAGATATAAAGTTTTGAGTTCGTCTTCTGAGTCAGTTGAATTTTGTTCTGAGTCTAAGGCAATATTTTGAACCGGAACACCAATATCAGCTTGCTTGATCGCCTTTATGGCATTTTCAATTTGCGCATCACTGTAATCGCTTATCTTACCCAGCAATTCAAAAATTTGCTCCTTTTTTAGAAGAGAAAGAAGCTTAGACTGAGCAATAGTTTTAAGAAGTAGCCTTGTGGATGACATTTTTATTTTTGTTTATTTTAAATGACTTCAGAGAATGATAACATGAATCCCCCCCCCGTCAAGCAAGATTGCCAAAAATCCGCATAAGAACTCAAAGAAAAGAGCTAAAATACGCCCGATAACAAATCTCAAATAAATTATTGATTATCGTGTTCAGGATTTTAGGAATTTTCCTGAATACATCCGCCGTTGCGCCCTGTGTATTCAGAAAAATTCTCAAAATCCTGAACACCCCTTAATAATTGAATCGCATGCGTTTTGACCTCCTCACCATTTTCCCGGAAATTTTTGATTCTTACCTAAAAGAAAGCATCATTAAACGCGCTCTTGAAAGCCAGAAAATCAAGATTGTGGTTCATGACATTCGTAAATTCAGCAAAGATCGGCATCATAAAGTGGATAGTACACCTTATGGCGGCGGCGCAGGCATGCTGATGGCTCCTCAGCCGATTTATGACTGCATTGAATATGTAAAAAAATTTAATCGGGGCCCTGTAATTTTTATGAGCCCCCGCGGAAAAATCCTCAACCAGCAAAAAGTTGAGCAATTAGCCAAAATCGGACTCAGCAAAAAAAATTATCCCTGCAAAATTTTGCAAACAGCCAAACTGGCCGAAGAAAAATCCTCATCCCTAAAGTCAAAATCAGCCAAAGAAAACGGCCTTATTTTGCTTTGTGGCCGCTATGAAGGCATTGATCAGCGCATCATTGATTTAGCCGTTGATGAAGAACTTTCGATTGGAAAATTCGTTCTAACCGGCGGAGAACTCGCAGCAATGATCGTTGTGGATGCGGTTAGTAGATTAGTTCCGGGCGTTCTGGGAGATGAAGCTTCACACGAAGAAGAAAGCTTTAGCAAAGCCCTAAAACGCAAAAAAGAATATCCCCATTATACCCGACCGGAAGTCTTTAAAGGCCTGGAAGTGCCGGAAGTTTTGCGTAGTGGCCATCATGCCAAAATCAAAAAATGGCGGGAAGAAAAATTGAGCTGATTTTAATAGAATCCATCCCTGAAAAGCTTTCCTAAATCCCCCATCTGACATACAATTTGCACAATCATCTATCCAAAGAATTATGAATGAGGCGCTCAAGTCGCTTTTGGCCCAACACCAATCTTCATTAGACGGTTTATCAAATGAGGAAGCCCAAAAACGACTAATCACTTTTGGTAAAAACGAACTTATCGCTGGCAAAAAAAAGTCTTATTTTCTGCAATTTTTGGAAGAATTTAAAGATTTTTTGGTTATTATTCTGATCGTTGCGGTTGGTTTAGCATTCTTTTCCGGGGAATATATTGATGGCGGGATTATCCTGTTTATCGTCATCCTGAATGCCACAATTGGCTTTATTCAGAAATTTAAAGCGGAAAAGGCAATAGAAGCCCTAAGAAAAATGATTGCGCCAATAGCCAAAGTTTTGCGTGATGGCAATGTGCAGGAAATAGCGGCAAGCCAGGTTGTACCGGGTGATATTTTGATTTTGCATGAAGGTGACCAGATTATCGCCGATGCCGTTTTGCTTGAATCCAATGAGCTTCAAGCGCAAGAAGCAGCGCTGACCGGCGAATCGACAGCCGTGGATAAAGCCCATTTCGCACTTGAAATAACACCGGAGAATTTGATCTACATGGGCACAAATATCGTGCATGGCACAGCCAAAGCTCTGGTTACCAAAACCGGTATGCAGACCGAAATGGGAAAAATCGCCACCATGACCACCGAAACCGAAAAAGACAAAACTCCACTCCAAAAAGAAATGCAGGATATTGGCATGTTCATAGGCAAATTTACGTTTGTGATTACTGCGATTTTGATAGTTTTAGGAATTTTTGTTCAAAAAAGAGGAATCATTGAAACTATCCTTTTTGCCACTGCCGTAGCCGTTGCAGCCGTTCCGGAAGGATTACCCGCAACCATCACCATCACGCTCGCACTTGGTGTTCAAAAATTGGCAAAAAATAATGCCATCGTCAAACAATTGGCATCGGTGGAAACACTCGGCTCCACAACCGTTATCTGCAGCGATAAAACGGGAACTCTCACCAAAAATGAAATGACGGTTAAAGAACTTTATTATGACCGTTATAGCGCTACGGTTGAAGGAGTTGGCTACGATCCCAAAGGAGAAATTAAGCACAATGGCAAAAAGCCTTTGGACCTTTTATATTTAACGGCCGCACTTTGTAATAACGCTGATGTAAGCCAAGATAACGGCCAATGGAAAATGATTGGAGACCCGACCGAAGGAGCCTTAATAACTTTGGTTAAAAAGAGCGATTTTCCTTTAGATCAATCCAAAGAAAATTTCCAAAAATTGCATGAGTTTCCGTTTGATTCCGATCGCAAATGCATGACCGTGTTATATGAAGAAAAGACTTCCGGAAAGATTTTTGCCTTCACCAAAGGCGCGCCAATCAACATTTTCAAAATTTCCGATCACATGATGATGAACGATCATCCTATGAAGATTGATCATGTTACGCAAAAAGAATTTCTGGATAAAAACGAAAAAATGGCTCAAAAAGCCTTAAGAGTTTTGGCTTTTGCCTACCGTGAACTCTCCTCACACGAAATCAAAACCTGGCAGAAATACAAAGAAACACAGGTGGAAGGCCAAGTCCAGGCTCCACAAAAATTCCCTTTCACCAAAGATGAAATCGAAAAAAATCTGACATTTTTGGGGCTGATTGGCATGATTGATCCACCACGTCCGGAAGTAGCCGAAGCTATTGACCTTACCAGACAGGCCGGAATCAAGGTTTACATTATAACCGGCGATCACGGGACCACCGCCGAAGCCATTGCCAGACAAATCGGACTTATTGGGAAAAATAAACATCTTATTATTAACGGCGCTGAACTCAACGATTTATCCGATCCGGAAGTCAAAAAATTGCTTGAGGATAAAAAACTGGACATTATTTTTGCCAGAGTAACCCCGGCACACAAACTCCGCATTGTTTCACTTTTGAAGGAACTTGGTGAAGTTGTGGCTGTTACAGGCGACGGCGTGAATGACGCACCGGCTCTTAAACGCAGCGATATTGGGGTAGCCATGGGCAGCGGCACGGATGTCAGCAAAGAAGCTGCCAATATGATTTTAACCGACAACAGCTTTTCGACCATTATTAAAGCGGTTAAAGAAGGCCGCACCATCTACGAAAATCTTAAAAAATTCATTTATTTTATGTTTTCCTCTAACATGGGGGAACTTCTAACAATTTTTGGTGCAATTCTTTTGAACTTTCCGGCACCACTTACGGCAGTCTTAATTCTTTTTGTGAATCTGTTTAGTGATGTTTTACCCGCACTTGCCTTAGGGCTGGAACCAACCGAAAACACCATTATGTCTAAAAAACCTCGCCGCAAAACGGAAAGAATGCTTCATCGCAATTTTCTTTTCCGTATTTTTTATGGTGGATTTTTTATGACTTTGATTATTTTAAGTGGATTTGTTTGGACTTTATACCGCTACGGTTGGGAATGGGGCCAATACCTGGACCTTGATCATCCGACTTTCTTAAAAGCCAGCACCATCACTTTTGCGCTAATGGTGATCAGCCAAATGGGCATTGCCTTAAGCGCCAAAAGCGAAGATCAATCCATCTTTAACAGTGGAATTTTTAAAAACAAAAAGTTGATCGGCGCTATCCTGATTTCCATTATTTTAACGATTGTCATAATTCAGGCACCATTTTTACAGTCATTTTTCCATACAACTTCACTCGATCTTGAAGAATGGTTAATCGTGATGTGTGCGCCATTGTTGATTATCGGCCTGGAAGAAGCCCGCAAAGCTTACGTTAGAAACATTAAAGCGACTGTTTAAATTACGCTCAAATCCTGAATATTTTCATGGTTGATCCTTATGCCCCAAAAAGACACAAAATCCTCACTAAAATTGCAGGAAAGCCTACAAAAAGCCAAATCTAAGCTACAACTTCAACAATCAATTTGCCTTAAAATTAAGGTCACAGCCAAAAGCGGCAAACACGAATTCAGTGATTTAATGGCGGACGGAACAATCAAAATAAAGCTGAAAGCCGTGCGGGATAAAGGCAAAGCCAATGCTGAATTGATTGAACTGCTGAGTGATTTTTTTGGAGTTTCCCGCAAAAATATTAACATCTTAACAGGCGAAAAAGCGGCACAGAAAATAATTGAAATAAATCCATGATCTACAACGACTCCGACGAACTCGTCAAATTCCTGCAAAAAAACCACCTTTGGAATAAAAAATCTCTTGGCCAAAATTTTTTGGTAAACTTTGAAGTTCTTAAAAAAATCCTGGAAGCGGCGGAAATTACTGCTGAAGATTTTATAGTTGAAGTCGGCACCGGCTTGGCCGTTTTAACCGAGAGCCTAGCGGCAAACGCCAAGCGGGTTGAAACAATTGAGTTTGATCCCAAGTTGATTCCGATTCTTAGGGAATATCTGCAAAAATTCCCAAACGTAAATCTGGAGCATCAGGATGCGCTAACTTATGACCTGCCAACCGTCGATTACAAACTCGTGGCCAATATTCCCTACTACATAACTTCCCCGCTGCTGAATCATTTTTTGCAGCCCACGCACGACGCGAAGCAAAGTGCGCTTTATGAAAAAAGTGGAGTGGCCAACCTTAAAGATCGAGAGCCAAACCAGCAACGCAAAAGGCCAAGCCTAATTGTTCTACTTGTTCAAAAAGAAGTCGCCGAAAAAATCTGCGCAAAAGCTGACGATCATAGCGTTTTAAGTCTGCAGGTTCAAATTTTTGGCAAACCTACAATCGTGAGCATGGTGAGCAAAAATAGTTTTTTCCCGGCACCAAAAGTCGACTCGGCAATCCTGAAAATTGAAATGTATCCGGAGCCGCTCATCAAAGATCTGGATACTTTTTTCAAACTGATCAAAAGAGCTTTCCTGCAACGTCGCAAAACCCTGTTAAATTCTTTGGGAAACGGCTTTCAGCTTTCACGTGAACAAACCGCAGAAATACTTAAAAAAGCCGGCATAGCCGAAAATCAACGCCCGCAAGCGCTAAGCATTCAGGAATGGGAAAACTTGGGCAAAATTCTCTCCGAATCTCTAAATCAGGAAAAGACACTTTGATTCAAAAATCACGTGCCCAAATTCTTTTTCATCTCTTCCACCGCCGCCCTGGCCGCCGCCGCATAGTCGCGTTCTTTGAATTTATCCGACTCTTTCCAGGCGTACATAATTCCACGGGACGAATTTACAATCGCGCCGGTTCCATCATCATTAAAACAAGCTTTAACGTCTGCGGCTGTACCGCCCTGAGCTCCATATCCGGGCACCAAAAATATATTTTGAGGCATAAGTTGGCGCAATTTTTTTGCCTGAACCGGAAAAGTCGCTCCCACAACAGCTCCAATAAAAGAATACCCGCTCTCCCCTATTTCATCCGAGCCCCAAGAGTCCAAATAATGAGCCATAACCTCGTAAACAGTGGCACCATCACCAGCTGCAGCATCTTTTTCACTACGCTGCGCGCTGATCTGCAAATCCTGCAAATCACTGGAAGATGGATTGGAAGTTTTTACCAAAATAAATAAACCTTTACCAAATTTGCGAGCCTGATCAACAAACGGCTTAATGCCATCCCAACCAAGGTATGGCGCAACCGTCACAGCATCGGCATCAAAAGAAAAAACCTCTTTTCCAAAAAGATCAATTTGACCCAAGAAAGCCTTTGCATAAGCCTCTGCCGTCGATCCAATATCACCACGCTTAATATCAGCAATCGTCAGCAATTTTTTATCCCGCGCATACCAAAGCGTTTCTTCAAAAGCCCGCATGCCTTCATGGCCGTATTGCTCAAAAAAAGCGACCTGCGGTTTTACCACAGGCACAAGATCACAAACGGCATCAATAATCCCCTTATTAAATTCCACAATGGCGATTCTGGCAGCCTCTAAAGGAGTTTTTGCCCGCTCCAAAGCCGCCTTTTTAATAAACTCGGGAATCTGCGAAAGTCGCGGGTCCAGCCCAACACAAATCGCTGATCCTTTAGCCTTTATTTGCGCATTCAACCGATCAGCAAAATGAAAAGGAACCTGTTTTTTATCATCACGCTTTTGATGTTTTTGGAGCTCTTTTAATGCGAGCTGTTCTTCCATGGAAAGGTTTTTTGATTCTGACATTGCGTTAATTTAAATTGTGAAACAGAGCCTATAAATCCACACCATATAATTTTCGATATTCCTTAATTTTCTCAAATTTTTCATTATCGATATACACCGTTCCATCAAGCTCTTTGTCATACAAATAAGAAACGATTTCTTCGATGGAAACAATCGAATAAACCTTGATACCAAACTCATCTTTCAATTCCTGCACTGCGCTTTTTTCACCCTGGCCCTTTTCCAAACGATCAATCGCAATCAAAACACCGGTAATTTCCGGATTTCCATGTTGCTTCAAAAGCTCGATACATCCGCGCAAAGCCGTTCCCGCAGTCATCACATCATCCACAATCACCAATTTGGAATCTTTGGTAATTGGCGCACCAACAATCAAGCCACCTTCTCCATGATCTTTGGCTTCCTTGCGATTAAAACCATAGGCCACATTAATGCCGAACCGTTCATACAAAGACATGCAAACCGCCACGCTCAAAGGAATTCCCTTATAGGCAGGCCCAAAAACCACATCGTAATCTTTAAGATAACCGCGCAAAGCCGCTGCATAAAAAGCACCCAGTTGCGTGATGAGTTCACCGGTATAAAACTGTCCAAGATTCAAGAAATATGGGCACTTTCGGCCGCTCTTAAGCGTAAAATCCCCAAACTTAAGAGTATTTGATTTGACCAAAAATTTTATAAAATCTTCTTTATATTGTTGCATAGCGAAAACAATATAAGAACTTCAGCAGAAAAACACAATCTTTTTAGCTTCGAACATTATTTTTTGATTACTTGCCGTGCCCCATACACGCACGCATATCAAAAACCTTAACTTCGATTTTAAAATTTTTATTTATTTTATCACTGGCTGTTTCCAATTCATAATCAAGCTGAAGATTAAGCCAAAACTTAGCTGAATTGCCGAAATAACGACTCAAACGCAAAGCGGTATCAGGGGTTATCGATCGCTTTTTAAGAATTATCTCATTAATACGACGAGGGGGCACACTTATATCTTTAGCCAAACGATATTGGCTAATATTTAGCGGTTTTAAAAATTCCTTTTCTAAAATTTCGCCTGGATGAATTGGTTTAAGTTTTTTCATATTTAATGATAATTTACAATTTCCACTTCATAAGCATTATTTTGTGACCAGTAAAAGCAAATCCTCCATTTTCTATTAATTCTTATACTATACTGGCCTTTCCGCTCTGCTACTAACATTTCAAGATGATTTGAAGGCGGAACCCGCAAATCATTAATGTTTTCGGCCCTATGGAGCATTCTCAATTTACGAAATGCTACCCTTTGAAGACTGGCAACAAAATTCTTTGCATATTCTCGATTGAAAAGCTTTGCTGCCTCCTTATTTTTAAAACTTTTGATCATAACAATATTAACGATGTACGTTAACATTGTAAAGAAAATGTAATTACCAAAACTTAAACCTAAAATGAAATTATTCTAAAATTTCTGGATTTTCCCCACCAAATCGCGGTGATATTTGCCAAATTCGGTAATTTTTCGAGCTTTTGCATTATTCACAACCGGGCCGCTTTTGCACATTCTTTCGCCGGTAGGATCCACACAACACTGACCACAAACCCCAAAACCACACTTCATATAACGCTCGATTGAAACCTGCGCCGGTATTTTAGCGGCAAAACACATGTCGGAAATTCGCTTCATCATCACCTCCGGACCGCAAGTATAAACACAGCTTATGCGCGAACCTTTTTTCGCTTTATGCTCCTTTATCAACCTCTCCAAAATCATCGTGTTGTAGCCCTTTAAGCCCACAGAACCATCATCCGTCGCAATGAACAATTTCACATTTTTCAGTTTTTTGATTCGATCGATGTAGAGCAAATGTTCTTTACTGCGCGCCCCAATCACAAAATCGACCTTACAACCGGCCTTCACCGCCGCAACAGTTAAGTTATACAAAGGCGCAGCTCCATATCCGCCACCCATCATCACCAAGTGTTGACCTTTCTTAAAAGCACCACCACCCGGCCCGGTAAAATGAGTTCCATAAGGCCCGCGAACGCCCACCAAATCCCCTACTTTCAAAGTGTGCATTTTCTTGGAAAAATTCCCAACCGCAAACATGGTCACCCAAAATTCTTTGCCGTTATCAAACGCGATACTCATCGGCTTCTCATCCACACGCGGAATCCACAAATTCACAAACTGCCCGGGTTTTGAATTCAAAGCATGCTCAAACACAAAAGTTTTCACAAACGGCGTTTCAGTGATGATTTTTTTAATCGGAATTGCTTTTGGAATGTCGAACATAAATTGAACATTAATTATAACCCTTAAACTTATCAGAATATCCGCTATCGTGAGCCGTTCCACGGATTTTGCCCAAGTCTTTTATTCCATGCGCTTTCCCCCATTTTTTCATTTCTTCCGCAATCAGCTTGAAACAAATAATATCGCGATAATAAACCGCGGTTCCAACGCCCACCAGCGTAGCACCGGCCATAATCATTTCCAGCGCATCTTCACCGGTTAAAACCCCGCCGGTACCAATAATCGGAGTTTTTGGGACAGCCTTATGAATATCGTAAACAGCTTTAATCGCAATCGGTTTGATCGCCGGACCGCTGACACCTCCCACTTTATTCGCCAAAATCGGCTCACGAGTTTCCAGATCAATCAGCATTCCCGGACCAACCGTATTGATTGCCGTGATTCCATCCGCGCCCGCATCCACAACCGCTTTCGCGATCTCCGCAATATTCATTACATTTGGAGAAAGTTTGATCGTAATTGGGATTTTAGTTCTTCTGCGAACCGCCGCAGTCACCGCCGCAGCATCAACTCTTGAACAAGAAAACGGTTTCCCAAACTCATCTTCCACATTCGGACAAGAAATATTCACTTCAATAATATCTGGATGCAAAGCGTCAACCAGTGCAGCCACTTCCGCAAAATCCTCAATTCGGGATTCAACGATATTGGCAATGAGCGGAGCCGGTTTATTTTTCATATACTCACCAATTTCAATATAAGCTTTTTCGATTCCCGCATCCGGCAAACCGACCGCGTTCAACATAAAATGATCATTCGCGATAATAACCGGATTTGGATGCCCCAAATGTCCCTGTCGCCAAATGGACTTGGTTGTAACACCACCCGCGCCGCCCGTCTTCACCACGTTTCTAAGACTCGCGCCGGTCACACCCAAAACACCCGACGCCAAAACCAACGGATTCTTGAATTTCACGCCGCAAAAAATTGTTTCCAGATTCATGGATGAGGATTAGATCCACTTTATTTAAACACTTTTAGCAGATCAACTCAATGCGAGATTTTTTTTAAACCTATCGAATTCGGTAGGTTTAAAAGTTCCTTCACTTCAACAACTTAGCCTCTGTTGACGGCCTCACGATCGATTCCATTTGGTATATCGCAATTTCATTTAATCTGATGAGCCTTTGCGATTGAGACAGTTTTTGCATAATAAATTCGGCATTCAAACTTTCCAGATTGGAAAGAACCACAAGTTGTTCCGCACTGGCATAATCGCGAATATTCCCCTCCTGTTTTGGATTTTGCTCACGCCATTCTTTGGCTGTAGTATTAAACAAAGCCTTATTTAGAACATCAGCTTCATTCGCATAAATATTTTTAATTTCATTTGGATTAATTTTTTGGGGAATTAAGTTTTCTTTTATTGAATCTGTATGAATTTTATAATTTATTTTGGCAAGATTTCTTTTGAGATCCCAATCAAGGCCATTTAGCTTATTTTCTTGATCCTTGAGCCGCTGAAACTCTTTGATGAGATATAATTTAAATTCAGGACTTAACCAGGAACCAAACTCAAAAGCGATATCTTTATGCGCAAAAGTGCCACCTCCATAACGACCGGATTTGGAAAAAATACCGATAGCATTGGTTTGTGATATCCATTTTCGAGGTGTTAAAGAAAAACTATTTAAACCAGACTGCATTTTAAAGGTATCGAATTCGATACCTTTAAAATTTGGATTATGTAACTGTTCCCAAATCCCCAAGAACTCTACTGCATTACGCCCGCGCATCCACTGATAAATCAAAATATCGTCACCAAAAGGTTTAACCATATCAGTCAGCGAAATAAAATCCTGCTCGTTTCTTTGAATTAAATTTATTTCCGTACCTTTCACATTAAGTTTGAATTGCTTGGCCATACAAATTGATTAACTTATATGAGCCAGCATAGAAGAAAAAGATTAAGGATTTCTAAACAGATTCTGAAATAAAGATTAAATTTGGAATTGGTCGAAGCGGCCCGGAAATCTTATAAGGAAGTCCGGAGCCGCAACGCCTTGTTCAGGCGATTGCACCGCCCTTAGCCAAAGCCAAGGAGATGAAATCAAATAATATGAAAATGAGAGATTTGTGCCACTACCCAGGCACGCGGGTTAGGAGGTTAACTGCAAATTGTTAGGGGCGCAGCCCCGGAGCGACGAATGGAACAAGTCCACCGTCGCCCCGGGGAGCGCGAAGGCCGTCAGGCCGCGACGAACATCTGCGCGACGGGATTGCCGTTGTTGTAGCCGAGGAGCGCCGGAAAATCCGCCGCTCCAACCAACACGACCTTCCCGTTACCCTTCGCCACCATGCGCTCGATGTTACCACCCCGCGCCCGGGAGACGATGTGCACGCTGCCGGTCGCCTCCACGCCGAACTGGTACGACCCCGTCTGTCCGGAGGTCACCAAGGCGTCCAAGAGAAGCCCCGCCTGCTCGTCGTTGAGAAGGCGATTCGAGACGACGGAGACCTTGTCGGAAGTGACGATGACGCGATCGAAGTCGACGCCGCCGGAAGGCCACCATTCACCGAACGTCTGGCCGACCCTGAGCGTCGAGACGTCGTCTCCAGCGAGCCTCAGGAACAAGACCTCCTCCATCTCGTTCAGATTGGTAGCCACGAGCGCACAAAATTCCTGGAACGTCATGAAAAACTCCACCACCCGCGCACCGAAGTGCCGGGCAAAATGAGCATACCCTCAATCGCGCCAGGCGCAAACCGAGGGCTAAAAACAAACACCTATTCAATGAGTCACGATCGCCTTGGGTAAAACCCGCAGCAACCGGCAACTCCCAAAGGTTCTTTCACCTCCTTTCGAAGGTTAAAATACTAAACCTGTGAGAGCAGCGAATCACAAAAGCAACGACGACCCTTACCGCCCTTGCTTTGGCCATTCACTGCGCCCACCAGCCAGTACACAGAACCAAAAATCTCTCAATTTTCAAAGAACAAAGCAATCTGTAGGCTTACGGCCATGCACTCTTTTCAAAAGAAAGCAGGGGCACAAAAAACGCACAGAAGTGTACAGTATCATGCAAGTACGCAAATGTCAACACGGCCAAGCTGCCACCACCAAAATTAAGCTAATGTTAGCCACAAACCAACACTAAAAGCCCTCATAACCACCTCCCCACAAGTTTTGAACATACTTTGAAACATCCTGTCGGAAAACATTACGACAATGTTCATTTTACACAAAACAAAGCCAACCCAGAGGAAACTTAGCAGCAAGTTCTAATTCGTACATAAAAAAAACAAATTTTATCCAACAAATTCCACCTCTTTGCCCGGCCATTTTCCAAATTTATCGCGCCATTCGTACATCAATTCACCGCCGACAAAAGTCATCACCGGAAATCCCTGCAAAACCCAGCCATGGAAAGGCGACCAATCAACTTTTGTCCATAAATAATTATGGCAAATGCGCTCTTTTAAAGCCATATCCACAACCGCAAAATCGGCATCATAACCGGCTTCAATTGCGCCCTTCCCCTTAATTCCAAACAAACGCGCCGGATTAGCCGAACAAAGTTCCACAACTTTTTCCAAACTTAAAACGCCTTCATTCACCGCATTCAATAATAGCGGCAACATGGTTTGCACGCCCGGAATTCCACTTGGCGCCTGTTCATACGGCAACTTTTTTTCATCCAAAGTATGAGGCGCGTGATCCGTAGCGATCATATCCACTGTACCGTCTTTTACCGCTTCCCAAAGCGCAACCTGGTCCTGCACGCCGCGCAGTGGCGGATTAACTTTCACCAGATTTCCATATTTTTCATAATCCTGATCAGACAAAAACAAATGATGCGGAGTAACTTCCACACTCACATTTTGCGCAAGCGCACGCGCCCCACCATCCTTAAACTTGCGGATACTATCAAGTTCCAAAGCCGAAGAAACATGACAAATATGAACTCGAGTATCATATTTTTTAGCCAAATGTAAAACCTCTTTCACGGCATCATGAGCGCACTCCGCTGCGCGAATTTTGGAATGTACCGCTGCATCGGCATGCGCAAGCACACCTGCCCCCACCCCACCATGTTCAACCAAATATTTTTGAGTATGTTCCTGAATGCAACTTTGCAGCTCGGCATGAATGGCCAAAAGATGGGAATTTTCAGACTCACCCGCTGACCCATGAGTTCCCGAATTTTCTTCCATGAATTTTTCCAGATCCGCCTTTTGATCAAGCAGCAAATTCCCGGTTGAACTCCCCATAAAAATTTTCACACCGGCAATATTTTTCAGTTTTTTGATTTCCTCGAGATTCGTTTTGCCATCTTTAGACCTAGTCGCACCCACATAAAAACCATAATTGACCAAAGCCTGCTTGGCCACCAATTTGCGCTTTTCCGCCAAAGTTTTTTCATCCACAGTTGGCGGATTGGTATTTGGCATATCCAAAACAGTAGTCACACCACCAGCCAGCGCCGCCTTTGAACCGGTAATCCAATCCTCTTTTTCAGGATTGCCCGGAGTCCTAAAATGCACATGTACATCGATCAATCCCGGCAAAAGAAACTTTCCATCAAGATCAATCGTTTCAATCTTCTGATTTTCTAAAACCGACTGAAACTTAGCCGACTTCCCGCGTTTAACTTCTTTAATTTTGCCATTCGAAACCAAAACCGACCCATCAAAAATTTCTTTTGGAGTAACGATTTGCGCGTTGATAAGGGCAAAAGTCTTCATACAAATATTCGCAAACAGACAAAACTATTTCTTTGCTGGAGTTCCCGTCTGAGTTTTTGGAGTAGTCGCTTGAGTTGATTGAGTAGCCTGAGTTGTCGCCTGGGTGCTAACCGGTTGCAATTGAGTCTCATTCTGCAATTGTTGAAACCTGCGCATCATTGAAGGATATGAATTTTTCAATTGTTCATCACTCAAATTATAAGCATTTCCACCACGTAGTCCTCTCATCATTCCTCCAAAAGAATTAAGTCCCGAACTCAAAGTGATCAAACTTCCGAGTAATCCGGCCACCATTAAAATAATAATCCAGGTCAAAAGTTGCTTTGCTTTAAGGTTTTTAACCATCCAGATAATCAATAAAACTATGGCAACACCAACCATCGTCATAAAAAACATATGCAAAGCAAAACCTACGACAGAAGTAGCAGAGTCCCCAAAACCGGTATTATATAGATTCATCATGAATGAAAAAAGTTAGAAAATATCCAAAACCAATCTTACTCCTAAGGCTAGAATACCAAAAGAAAAAATCAAGATTAACATTTGCAAAATATAGGAATAGAATGCGCAGCGGCTTCGCAAAGAAACCAAGCCCCAGTGCGCTCCAGGAATAAACCGTAATCCCCACTCCCATGAAAAATCTGCTAATCAAAACCAGAAACGGCTTCATCAAATTCGGCTATAAAACATTTCTAAAACCGATTTTCTTTAAACTGGACCCCGAAGACGTTCACGATCACATGACCAAAATCGGAAAAGCACTTGGTAGATTTGGAATTGGCAGATCCATTACCAAAGCCATGTTTTATTATTCCGATCCTTCGCTTGGCCAATATATTCACGGTATTAATTTTGCAAATCCGGTTGGTTTAGCGGCGGGATTCGACAAAAACGCCGAACTCACCCGGATTTTGCCGGAAGTTGGATTTGGCTTTGAAGAAGTTGGATCCATCACCGGAGAACATTGCGCCGGCAACCCAAAACCACGTCTTTGGCGCCTAAAAAAGACTCAGGGTTTAGTGGTTTATTACGGCCTAAAAAACGACGGCTGCGAAAAAATTTCCGCGCGTTTGGCGGATCAAATCAAAAAACATCCATTCAAGTTTCCGGTTGGCATCAGTATTGCCAAGACTAACAATGAGCAAACTTGTGAAACCGAAGCCGGAATTAAAGATTACGTAAAAGCTTTCAAGCATTTCACTCACATCGGCGACTACATCACAATCAATATCAGCTGCCCAAATGCGTTTGGCGGAGAACCTTTTACCGAACCGCACAAACTGGAAGCACTTCTTGCCGAAACCGACAAAATCCCATACAACAAACCGATTTTCCTAAAAATTTCGCCTGACCTAAACAAGGAGCAACTCGACCAAATTTTACACATTATCAGCAAACACAAAGTAGACGGTCTGCTTTGTGCCAACCTGACCAAAAATCGAGAAAATGCCAAAATCCATAAAGAAGATAAAATGCCGGCAGTTGGCGGCATAAGCGGCAAAGCCCAGGGAGAACTTTCCAATGAACAAATCCGCTATGTTTATAAAAAGTGGAAAAAGATGATGTCCGATGGCACCAATAGCCACAAACGCGACCTTACCATCATCGGCTGCGGGGGAATTTTTACGGCCGAAGACGCTTACAAAAAAATCAAAGCCGGCGCTTCACTTTTGCAAATGATCACCGGTATGATTTTTGAGGGACCACAAGCAATCAGCAGTATCAACATGGGCCTGGTTAAACTCCTAAAAAAAGACGGCTACAAAAATATCAGCGAAGCCGTTGGCAAAGAGCACGACCTCAAAGATTAATTAATCAAAAAAACATGGTCTCAAATTCGACCCTGGCTTCAACCTCCACCATCAAAAACCCAAATACTGCAGCCAAACAAAGCGTGGCTTTAAGTTCGGTTTTTGCAAGTTTTGGGCTAACAATCATGAAATTAATTGTGGGAATTTTGAGCATGAGTATGGGAATTATTTCCGAAGCCGCCCATTCCGCCCTTGATTTGGGAGCGGCACTTTTGACCTATTTTGCAGTTAAGGCTGGGGACAAACCGGCCGACGACGACCACCATTACGGCCATGGCAAAATTGAAAGTGTTTCTGCTTTGATAGAAACCGGCCTGCTTTTTTTGACCAGCGCCTGGATTATTTATGAGTCCGTTCATCGCTTAATGTCAGACACTATCGAAGTTGAAACAACCTGGTTCACTTTTGCGGTTATGATTATTTCCATTTTAGTCGATTTTTCACGTTCACGAGCCTTAAAAAAAGTGGCCAAAGCTACCCACAGTCAGGCGCTGGAAGCTGATGCCTTGCATTTCAGTTCGGACATTTTAAGTTCCGGCGTGGTCATAATTGGTTTGGCACTTGTAGCCTTTGGATTAAAATCCGCTGATGCCTATGCCGCAATTGGCGTTTCTATTTTTGTTGGATATGCCGGTTATAATTTGGGAAAAAGAACGCTGGAAGTTTTAACCGACGCCGCACCAATCGGTCTGCGTGAAAGAATTATGGAAATCGCCAAAAAAGTGGATGGCGTAATTACAGTGGAAAAAGTCCGGGTCAGACCAATAGGAATTGATACTTTTATTGATATGACGGTTTTTGTCAGCCGCATTTTACCGCTTGTTAAAGCCCACGGAATCACCAACCTGATCATTGAAGAAGTCCGCAAAGAAATCCCCGGCACCGACATTACAATCCACATTAAACCTTTGCCGCTTGATTCCGAAACCATTATCGAACAGGTTAAAGTTGTGGCAGCGCACCACGATCTGCAAATTCCCAATATCACCATTTTCACCGAAAATAAAAAGCAGCATTTAAGTTATGAGCTTGAGGTTAATCCGGCGTTAAAGCTGCAAAAAGCTCACGATATTGCCACCAATTTAGAGAAAATGATTAGTGCGGAAATCGGCACCGACATTGAAATAAACACGCATATTGAACCGGTTCATTCAGAGGTTGTCCACGCTCATCACGTTTCCGAAGCGGAAAGAAAAGACGCAAGCGATTGCATCCGGGAATCAGCCAAAAAAATCAAAATAATTCAGGGCGTTCACGAGATCAACATCAGCAAATTTGGCCATAAATTTTTTGTTTCTTTCCACGCTTTGTTTCCTGGTGATGCCGTTTTGGAAGAAGTCCATCAGGCAGCCGACGAGCTTGAGTTCGCCATAAAATCAAAATGCCAACACATCGGCAAAGTTGTGATTCATGCGGAACCAATGGAGGAAGCCAACTCAACAGAAAAAACGGAAAAAGACTCGGACGGATGCCATCAAAAATAGAGCATTTGCGCAAAAAAACTCGTCCAATCAAAAATCCCAAAAATTATTAATTGATCAAACCTTCCCCAAAACCAGCGCCAAAAGCGCCATTCTAACCGCCACGCCGTTTCTAACCTGGCGGAAGTAAGCTGCGCCCGGCATATCATCCACATCCATCGAAATTTCGCCAACTCTTGGCAGCGGATGCATAATCGTCATTTTTGGATTGTACTTTTCGATCAAAGCGCGCGTCAAAACGTAGTAATGCTTAAAGCGCTCATACTCGGCCAAATCGGCAAAACGCTCACGCTGAACACGAGTGTCATAAACAACCTGAGCCTGCTTTAAGGCCGGTTCAAGCTCTTCCATTTCCTCAAACGCGACCCCTTTTCCCTTCAAAGTCGCCTTGACCGTTTCCGGCATTTTTAGCGCTTCCGGAGAGACAAAAATCAACTTTACCTTATAGTGCGATAAAAGTTGCGACAAAGAATGCACCGTCCGGCCATATTTCAAATCGCCAACCATCGCAATGGTCAGACCATCAATTTTGCCGCATTCCTTAGCGATTGTAAACATGTCCAAAAGTGCCTGGGTTGGATGTTCCCCCGCCCCATCACCGGCATTTATCACCGGCACCGAAGCGCTTTCCGCCAATTCAACCGCCGATCCTGTAGTTGGATGACGCATCACAATCACATCCGCATAATTTTCCACAACTTTAGCGGTATCATACAAAGTTTCACCTTTAGCCAGGGACGAATTTTCCATTCCCACAGCAGTAATCACGCGCCCACCAAGCCGATTCATGGCTGTCTCAAAACTCAAACGAGTGCGAGTGCTCGGTTCATAAAAAAGCGCCGCCATAACTTTTCCCGCCAAAAGATCCGAAGTTTTCTCTTTCAAAGCAATCGGCAAGAACTTCTCGGCAACTTCAAGCACATGGTCAATTTCCGCACGAGAAAAACCTTCAGCCGAAAGAACATCGCTGCCAGTAAAATTTTTCATAAATTTGAAGTAAGATTCTATGAAACTTATACCTTTTTTTAGGAACAAAAAAAAGCTATTCTTGATTTGACTATAAGAAAAACTGTAAGAAAAAGGCACTCGAGGGGTTATCCGTAATGGGAAAACCTCCCCAAAACTCACAAAAACGTTGACAAAAGACGGAAAAGTGATAAGATAAGGCCTTCTTTATGTAAAAACTTATGGCAGATACATTAAAACCTGACGATTTTGAACCTCAAGGACCGGAAACGGCTCCAGGGCAAAACGTGCCTACGCCTGAGTACTTGGAACAAAACTGGGACACACTTATTATAAAAGCTGAACTAAGAACTGATCAGATAACACATGAAGCATTAAGAAATGGAGTTGTGCAAACTCTAATTGAGCAGGGTTTCAATTTTGATCCTAATGATCAACAAAATGCCCAAATAGTGAATGATATTAATCAAAAAATCTGGAAAAGTGTTGAAAAATTAGCCAAAAAAACGATCAGAGGATTATTCAATGGTTGGATAAAGGAGAGGAAGTTTAGAAGAAAAACCCCATCCAAAATAGCCAATATCATGGCTACAAGAGAAGCGCAACGCCGTCAAGACGTAGCCAGGGACATGGCTGAAAAAGGAGTTGCCGGAAGAAATATTTTGGATTATTTTATTGATGGCCAAAATGAGTTTATCGAAAAAGAATTCTGCAGACTGGCAAATAGTGGCACTGCAGGAATAATGAGTAATGAACCGACAGACCAAGCTAAAGTACCAAGCACAAATCAAGATAGAGGTTTAAATCTAAACCATCTTGTTAAAGGGTTTAAGCCCGAAGAAGGAACCCGAGTAAGAGCCGTTACTGCCGACCTTTTGCGAAAAAATCTTCCAACGGGGCGTCCCGCAGCCAGAAGAAAAGAAGATGACGCATATGTAAGTTTAAGTAGCGTTCCTGCAGCGTTAGCTCAAGCTGGAATATTACTAAACCAAGCTGCGCCTACTCAAGCGGAAACGGCTTCAAAACCAGCATCTATTCCACCAGCGGCTCCTCAAGCGGAAGCCCCTGTTAAACCTACCGCAGAAGAAGCTGCAATTTTAGTTGCCAAAGTTTTGGATAGACCTAATTTAGTGACTCAAGCAAGAGTAGCCCCCATCCTTCCACCATCTGCCGCTCCGATCACTAGACCTATCGCCCCCGCCGCCCCTAGGGTTCCTGCCTTAAGTAGCGCAACTACGCAACGATTACCAATCATTACCTGGGAAAGAAGATTTGTAAGCAAAATGAATAATGCCTGGGAGAAAGTAACCTCAGCCGTTTCTTCAATGTTTCCTTCTGCTAAAACCATGAAAAGATTAGGAGGTGCCATGCTTGTAGCTGGAGCAGGTCTCGCAGTATATTCCGGATCTCAAACCACACAGACAAATTCCGAAACAACACCACAAAATTCTGCGGCAAGCACTCCGGGAAAACCGGAAGCCTTAACTGCTACAACCGCAACTACTTCAACAGCAAGCCCAAATACAACTGCCACAACTTCAGCAGAAGCAAAAGCTGTAGATGCCGGAACTCAAGCTGCACCACAAAATTACGCACCTGCCGCTCAAGCCAAAACGCCAGAACAGGCTCCAACAGGCTCAACTTTCACAATTGAAACCGATCCGGACAAAAATCCCGGCCTTGAAAAACTCACAAATGCAATCAAAGCTGCTCAAACAATCGCAAAAGCAATCGCAAAAGTTGCCGCAAAAACAAGCACAATTTCATCCGATCGTGTTCAAATTTATAAAGCATTTCTGGAAAAAGCTGTCCAGGAATATCCACAAGGAACCAATGGCACAGGCCATTATTTCGAAGACCATTTAAATGTTCTTAATAAATTGTTGGCCAAGAATCCAAATGCAACAGCCGCAGATCTGGAAAAAGCTTTTGAACATTCTTTAAATGATAGATTGCTTTTTGGGGCTATTATGGCTAAGACCGGCCCTTCCGCTCCAACCGATAAATTTCATTTTGATACTACAACTGATCAAAATGGCGATATCCAGTTCAATGATCCAAGCAACCTTAAGAGCTTTAATGAAATTCGCAGAGGTAAACTTGCAATCGCCAAAACCCTGGAAGCAACAATTAAATATTTTGAAGAACACCCCTTCACATCTGATAATTTCAAAGTTTGCGCTCTGGAATTTATAGAACGCGCCAAAGAAATTCAACCGGGTTTGGATAAAGAGGCTGCCGAAGCCAAAGGTCAAATTTTTGACCCAAAGAAAAAATCTGGAGCAATTTACATACTTAAGAAATGGAAGGAAAATATTGAAGCAGGCAGCGACGCTAGAACTCCAATTCATGAATTGATGGGGAAAATCATCCAGGTTCAAGGAAAAACCACTCAACTTGAAACTGCGCCGGCGGATGACACAACTGCACCTACGTTTAACAACTTCAACGTCGCTCCTGAAAAACTTGGCATTTTGAAACCTGCCACTTTTGGCCCATGGCAAACAATTGCTGTTGATCCTGTACAGGTTGGAAAATCGGGACAATCAAAACAAGCTAATTCAAGCCTTAAACAACCTCAAGTTGAAAAACTGGCCCAACTCGAACGCGATTTACAAATTATGCAGGATGGTTACCGCACTCCGGTCGACACAGTCCAAACCGCCGCAAGCTTTAAGGCGCTTGATGTGCTGGATAGAATGGTTGAAAAACGAGAAGCCGCTGGAATCAAACAGGCAACAGCGGAAGAACTCATGCAGGCCAAAATCAACGCAATCACAGAAGATGAATTGAGTAAACCGGCCAAAACCGCGGAACAACTCATGCAGGCCAGAATCAATGAAATTACCAAACATGAATTGGGCAAGCCAGCCAAAACAGCGGAACAACTCATGCAGGCCAGAATCGATGCAATCACCAAAGATGAATTGGGCAAGCCAGCCAAAACAGCGGAACAACTCATGCAAGCCAAAATCGACGCAATCACCAAAGATGAATTAAGCAAACCGGTTGCCGCTGAAAAAGCCGCAACTCCGGCTACTCAAGAACTTTCTCAAGACGAACAACTCGCTGCGATTGATGCGAATTGGGCATAAATCTGGAAAATTTCACGTTCGCTAGCACAAGCCAAAAATAGACCATAAAATCCGGGACATCCCGGATTTTTGAGTTATGCAATGAAGATTAAACTTTGGCAAATGGAATAGAACCACTAACGCATAGCAGTCGAATATTCCATCAGCATTATGGGGAGTTTTTGGCCGTTTCGTTCTATCATTTTTTCACCAATTTCAATGAATCCATATTTTTTGTAAAAAGACACGGCATTCAGACTTGCTTCCACTTTAATTGCAGGAGCATTTTCCTTTTTTGCCATTTCAAGGCCATGCTGCAAAAGTGATTTGCCAAGACCTTTTTTGTGAAATTCGGGATCCACGAATATAGCCACGATTTCCCCAGGCACAGCATGTCCAAATCCCCTAATTTTACCTTCGATTTCTTCAACATACATTTCACCATTTTTGATACCTTCCAAATACCCTTCCGGCGTCCTGTTTTTCAGCCAGCCATCTATTTGGATTTCGGTATAAAAACCTACACACGCCTCTCTCACGGCGCGCGTGTGTATGCCATGTATCCCTTTTGCATCTGATTCTATTGCCTTTCTGATCATGGAAATTTAGTTAACCACCGCCCCCCCTACAACGGCATCGGCTTTGGCAAATCACCGCCCAAATCCTGCAAAAGCAGACTTCCAACATCATGCAGATCACTCAAAGCGTTGGCTTTTACCATTGTCCCAGAAACCGTATACAGATTTTCGCCGATGTACAGCAAACGTCTAACAATATCGTCCGGATGCGCGATTTTACCCTGCAGTTTAAAGCCGTCCGTCAGCCCAACCTTATAAACATAAGCCCCCTGGAAGGCCAAACTGGAGCTATCGCCGGTGCCTTCATAAACCGAAATGGGGAAAGCCAAAAGCCCCTTCGCCTTATCAAACAACAAAGCCCTGTGATCACTCAAAAGCTCGCTATCGGTCCCACGCGCGCCAATCACCTGCGTAAACATTTCTTTTGGCTGATTCACATTCGTCACATCAAAAAGTCCCAGTTTCATGCCCTGCACAGCGGTATAATAAACCGCACTTGGACTATGAACTTTATCCGCGTCGATACTTTCATCCACCATTTTTCCAAAACCAATCAAATGAGTTGCGTCATAAGGATGCAAATAATTGCTGTAACCCGGAATCTTCAATTCTCCCAAAATTTTTGGCGCAGTTGGAACCGACAAATCAATCACAAACAGCGGATCAATCTGCTTGAAAGTCACAAGATAACCACGATTTCCCACAAATCGCGCCGAAAAAATACTTTCCCCCGGAGCGATATTGGAAACCGCACCAATTTGCTTCATCGCAGAATTCAAAACAAAAACATTGTTGCTGGTTTTTGGCTCCATTGGAGCAATCGGCGCAATCATCACACCGCCCGAAACACTAACATCAGTCGCCGGTGCCATCATTGGCAAAGGACCAGCATTATATTCCGTTTGAGTCGTCGCAATTCGCACATTTCCACTCGCCTCTTCATCCATACTAAACTGGTTCAAAACCGTTCCTTTTACGCTACCCGAAGCCACAAATTTGATCGTGCCATCGCCAAGCGCAAATTTATACAAACCGGTCATTTGCGTTCCACCATTATAATAGCCGCCACGCCAGTCTGTTGCCGCCACATACAAATTGCCGGTTGAAGCATAAACATTATCCACACTGCCAACCACTACCTCACGCTGAACGTCTTTTGTCGCACTATCAAGCGGAATCGCAGCCGTAATCAAGAAATTATAAGAAGAAGGTTTTGGGAAAATTCTGATCCCCGAACAAGGCACAATCAATTCCTCTTTCCCATTTTTTGAATCAGTCATTTTTGGCAAGAAACTTTCCGGATTAAGTTCACTTTCCGTACGTTCCTGCTGATAATAATATGGAAAAGAAGGATAGTCGTTCATCACCATGTAAACGGTAGAACCAATACGACGAGAAGTATTGTAATTGCCGTCAAATTCCACAGTTCGCCCAATCACCGGTTTAGAATGATCCGTAACATCAACAATCACCACTTTTGTACGATTTGAAGAGCGATAATACGGCATCATTGAAGGCGCCATTATGCCCTGATCAACCGGCTCAATGGTCTTCGTCATCGGATACATCATCCCACCGGAACTTCCAACAATCACCAGATTATTTCCGGAAAGATACATTTCCTTTGGATAAAAATTGCCGGAACTATCCACAACAATAGAAGCCAATTCCTTCATTGGACTTGCCGGATAAGCATCTACAATACGAACTGTTTGACCTTTAACCGTGTAAATATACTTACCATCATTTTTCACGATATCGGCCTCATCCACACCTACAACCTGGACATTGGTTGTGGAATGGTCAACAGAACCAACCGTTGAGCCGGAAGAATCCGCAGGCGCCGGAGCCGCAGTTGGAGCCATTTCCGCACTCTTCACTGCATCTTGTAACATCATCGGAACCCCGTAGCCACCACCATAAATTCCACCACTGCCCTTCATCCCATCCGCATATCTATTTTGAAAATCCACGCAAGAAGACGCTGTTACCAACCCATCACCATTAATTTCCGCAAAATTGCGTGAAGCTTTATCGGTAACGTTATCATGAATTCTCCAAACCATTTCCGCAGTTTCGCCACGTTTCACATTTTGATCAAAATATTCAACAGTTAAAGGAATATCTTTTTTTGCCGCCAAAGCATCCACAAATTGTTTAAACCAAAGTTTGGCATCTGGCTGACCTTTGCTCAAATTGTAAGCATTTGTAATGATTTTTGAAGCCTCCGAAAATTTAATTTTATCGGCAGGATTAAAAACTTTGCCGGTACCAACTCCACTAACAATCCCCTTGGCCTTCGCCGCGCAAATATAAGGCGCAAACCATTCGGTATGAACATCATCAAAACAATTTTGCATGGCAGGATTTTGAAGAGCCGCAGCCAAATCAGCAGGCGTAGGACCAACAATCGGCGCCATCAAAAGTTTCATAAATTCCGCGCGATTCATTTCCTGATCAGGTTTATAAGTTCCATCCGCATAACCCTGAATTATCCCATCAGTCTGCAATTTTTGAATAGCTGTTGAGTCAGTTCGATCAACAGTCACATCAGAAAAAATTGAAGGGGCGGTCTGCGCCTTAACCAAAGCAATTTTCATCGCCGGCTGAATACCAAAAGACGAAATCACCAATGAAAACAACACCAATAACGGAAGAAAAGTTTTTTTCATAAATAAAATTAAGAATGCACTCAGTATAATACGCCAAATGAAAAATATTACACCAAAACTTCTCATTTCCAGAGGCCATCCTTTAGAGCTCACCCCCAATTTCAAGTTCCCTCTTGACTTGGCGCAAATGCATCGCTATAGTAGAAAAAACTTCAGTTACCTCTCATGAAAAAAGGCAAACTTGTCCTAAAAGACGGCCATATTTTCCAAGGATATGTCTTCGGTGCAGAAAAACCGACGGCAGGAGAAGTCGTTTTTTCAACGGGCATGGTTGGCTATCCGGAGAGCCTTACCGATCCTTCTTTTGAAGGGCAGATTTTGACCTTCACTTTCCCGCTTATCGGCAATTATGGTGTCCCTGCGGAAAATTTGGATAAACATCAAATCAGCACCGTTTTTGAAAGTTCCCGCATCCACGCGCGCGGAATTGTGGTCAGCGAATATTCGGAAAATTACAGCCATTGGAATGCCAAAGAAAGCCTTAGCGATTGGCTTAAAGCTCAGGGAATTACCGGCATTACAGGAATAGACACCCGCATGCTCACCCAAATTTTGCGTGAAAAAGGCTGCATGCTGGGCAAAATCACTGTAGAAGATCAGGAATCACCAGACTACAACCCAAACAATTACAATATTGTTGAGGATGTCAGCCCTAAAAAGCCAACACTGTATAAAGCCGGCCCCAAGAAAATCATCATGCTGGATTGTGGCGTAAAAAATAATACCATTCACAATTTTTTGGATCGCAACATTTCGGTTTTGCGTGTGCCTTTTGATTATGATTTTTTTGGAGCGAACGAAGCCTTTGACGGCGTGTTTATCAGCAATGGCCCGGGCGATCCGGCTCAGTGCTTACAAACAATCAACCTCATCAAAAAGTCGATGGAAAAGAAAATCCCGACCTTTGGAATTTGCCTTGGAAATCAGCTAATGGGCCTTGCCGCCGGTGGAAAAACCTACAAATTAAAATACGGCCACCGCGCCCAAAATCAGCCCTGCATAGACACAGAAACCGGCCGCTGCTACATGACTTCACAAAATCACGGATTCGCAATTGACGGCAGCTCTCTACCCAAAGACTGGAAAGTCTGGTTTGAACACGCCAACGACAACAGCGTTGAAGGAATCAAACATACAAAACTCCCCTTCTTCGCCGTACAATTTCATCCGGAAGCCGCACCGGGACCTGTAGACACCGAAAGCCTTTTCGACAAATTTGTGAAGCTACTTTAAACTATTTTCTATACATTAAATTTATTAACCACCCCTCCCCCCCCCATGAAAAAAACAATCAGCATGGTAATTATTTTATTAGGAATATTTACCTCAACCGTAGTTGTTCAAGCCCAAAACACCAGCATTGACGCCACCAGGGCCATCCCTAAAAATGTGGATATCTATTTTTCTTTGGACACCACCGTTGCCAATCCACTCAGCAGCTTCATGCCTCAAATTGGTGAAGAAATGACTTTCATGATGACCGAAACCGGCGCATCAGCTACACAAACGCAAGCCATCAATACTCTCAAACCAAAACTGCTCAACAATCACTACGGAGTCGCTTTAAGAATGAATAAAACCGAGACCGCTCCTGCGGCGGCGAGTGATGCAGCCACCTCGGAAAGCTTTGTCACTTTGCATCTTTCCAGCACCGACTTTACCACGTTAACTACGGCTCTCGGCAATCCTCAAACAGAAACTTATAATGGCACAACCATCTATTATAACGATATCGCTTCCGTTGCCCTTTTGGGTAGCGACCTGGTGATCATGAATACCAATAAAGCAGGTTTGCACGAAATGATTGACGATTATACTTCCGGCAACAATCTTCAAAACAATGCCAACTTCAGTGCAACCAAAGCCAAATTTTTACCATCCAGTTTTGCTGAATTATACTTAAATCCGGCCACCACAGATCAACTCATGACCACCCAGTTTGGCATGGACGACACCGCTACTGTCAAAAACATTCTTCAAACTTTAACCAGTATGGGAGTTTCGGCGGCTCAAGGAAACAATAATATCCAAATCAGCTACTTCCTTAAAAGCGACAGTGCTAAACTGGCAGCTCTTAATTTGGCGCTAAACAATAACTTTATCCCGGCAATTTATAAAAACATCGTTACCAAAAACATCCTTTTATACGTCGAACAAAACAATCTCCAAAAAACGATCCAGGACATTTTAACAATGGCTGGCGAATCGACCCAATTAGACAGCATTTCCACCGAGTTTCAAACCAACACCGGCTTAAATCTGCAAAATGACGTCTTGGCCGTATTAAACAATAAATTTGCAATTTCCATCCACTCACAAGATAGCCAATATCCGGCCATCAGTCTGATTTTTGATGTTAAAAACAACCTCACCAAAGCTAACAACATCGTTACCAAATTAAAAGATTACGCCTCCAAACAACCCGAAACTACCGTAACTACAACCACAATCAACGGCGCAACCTTTTACCAAGTTGGGGACACTTCAACTAAAATTTCCATGGGCGTCAGTGCCGATGGTTACCTTGTTTTAACAAACGGCAACGTCACGGATGTTCTTAACTCCAACGGAGCTTTATCCACAGACTCAACTTTCACCGGCACAATGGGCCAACTCAATGATTCTTCCATCAATCAAATCAACTTCATCAATATCGACAATCTCCACTCCATAGCCAGTGGGCTTTTAAACATGATGACAAGCGATCAAGATGGCAAAGATGCCATCAACGGCCTGCTTATACCATGGCACAGCATTGGCGTAAAAAGCAATAACAATAGCGACTCTCTTTGGGGCACGATCAGTTTGAGTGTTGATCTAAACGGCTTTGCTCAATATCCGGCGCTAATCACCAAATTAATGACCAGCGAACTCGTTAATCCACCAAGACATTTCTGTGATGTAAAATCTTCGGATTGGTTCACTACACACGTCAACTCTTTAAGCAAAAAAGGCTACATCACAGGTTACTCCGATGGCTGTTTTCATCCGGGAAGCAACATTTCCCGTGCGGAATTTGTAACTCTACTCATGAAGGCAATGCCTTCTTTAACCTACCACGACGATCGCGCCAAACAATTTAAAGACGTTGCCAACGGTGCTTGGTATAAAGATTATGTTGATTTGGCAGTCGAAAACGGGATCATTAAGGGATATGCCGACAATAGTTTCCATCCAAACGCTCCAATCGCCCGCGCTGAAGCAATTCAAATTTTGATGAACGTGGCAGCACAATTTCACCTGCTTGAGGATGCCAATTTAGCAACAGTATCTTTCCAAGACCTCAAAAAGTCCGACTGGTACTTTAATGCAGTCCGGGATGCTCTAACACTCTCAATCATTTCCCCTTCCACCCGCTTCAATCCACGCTCCAGCTTGAATCGAGCCGAAGCAGCCAAGATTATCGACCTCTTCTTGCAACATCTTTAAAATGGTTTATCCACATAACAAAAACCCCACTTTTTTCAAAGTGGGGCGGAATTCCGGGACCTTATGGGTTCTCAAGTTAGAAAAATAAGTGAGAACTCAAGGTTTTTATTTTGGAATTTGTTTTTGTTTATAGCTGACTAAGCGTTTTTGTCTGCTGAGCTTTGGCTGAGGTTTTCAGTCCGGCCAGGGACCGTCCGTTGAGTGTGTTCTACAGATCACCGAAGTGATAAGACAGAGAACACCGGACCGCGGGAAGCGGTAAGAGCGTTAGTCATTCGCTTTACCAGCACTTAGCAAGGACAGAGAGAAGGTGAAAGTTCTAGGCACACTCGAGTATTAATGAGCATTTAGTTTGTGCAATTTTTTAGTAGCACACTCGCTAACACTCGTGTGTGGTGACGAAAGTTTCTAGGGCCGGCCTCCCAATCCCTTTTTTATAAGCGCACTTTCGTGCGTGGTGGCGGCAAATTCATCCATTCACCTTCCTTTCTTTCTTTGCTATAGCTTTTTTACCGAGTTTTTAAAGACCTTTTTGTTTTTGAGGCGACCCGCCTTCTTTTTGTTTATTTTTACTTTTTGTTTTCAAATCATTGTATCAAATAAAAGATTTAACGCAAATTATTATCATATACATATCTGAAGATATTTTCTAATTCAAAAACGCGGCCGATTTCATCACTTACAGACTCAGTACACTTTATATTTCATATTTTAGTAAAAATTTAGAAAACGTTAATAAACACAGTGTATTTTCAAAGGAGTCGAATTCGACCCCTTTAAGTTTTTCAGATTTTAATTATGGCGAATTTGCCACAATTAAAAGGCAGGCAGGTTTGAATAGCTATAAAACCTCCCAACAACAAGAAATATCTTATTAGTAAACAGGAAAAGTGCTATAATCCAGCAAGCATTTATGTAAAAAAATAATATGGCAAGAAAATTTGGAGTCAGATGGAGAGATTGGCTTCCAGAAATCGCATTATGTTACTTGGAATACGAAGAATTGGACACTCTCTCTATATTAAAATCCGTAGGTGGAATTTTAAGAATAATTGGATCAGCAGAAGAACAGTTCGCGGAAATAAATTCCGTATTGGATCTCCTAGTCGAAAAAAAACTACTTACTATTGTCAGTTCTAAACCAGGTTTGTATTGGGGCATCAATTTCAAGAATATTACATACAATCCCTCTAAAGAGTTTGAAGATCTAGTGAAAAATATGCAAAGAACAACACCAAATAGCAATAATGTAAACTACACAATAAATCAAAAAGTCTATACCTTTAATTTAACATTTAACCTCGAGAAATTAGTAGAGCTAAAAACCGGATTAATAAATCTATAGAATTCATAAAAACACTTCATCACAATCCTATGATTAAAGGAAAAATAGACGGGAATTCCAGTAACCCTCAAGCAAAACTTTTGGCAAAGCTGATGCAAGAAATGCCTGAGATTTTTTCAGAAGGAAAAATTGATAGCAAAAAACTCAAGGCAACACTTGGCGAAGACGTTATAACGGATCAAGAGCGTTATGGCCTTACTTGGGCCGGCAAAGCCGAGTGTTTCAAGAAAATTCAGGAAACTACGACCAATACTTTAAAGCCCTGCAGGGCTGAATCGGTTGATTTTGATAAGACAGAAAATCTGTTTATTGAAGGCGATAATTTGCAGGTTTTAAAGGTTTTACAAAAGAGCTATTACAGCAAGGTGAAGATGATTTACATCGATCCGCCATACAATACCGGCAATGATTTTATTTATAACGATAAATTCTCGAGAACAAAAAAAGAGGAATTGATTGCCAATGAGTCAATTGATGAGGAAGGTAACGTAATTAATCATGATTTATACCGCCAGAACACTCGCGATAGTGGGCATTTCCACAGCAATTGGCTAAATATGATGTATCCACGCCTCTTTTTGGCAAGAAACCTTTTAAAACAGGATGGCGTGATTTTTGTGAGCATTGACGACAACGAAGTGAAGAATTTGAGAGCAATGATGGATGAGATTTTTGGTGAGGAGAATTTTATTGGGCAGTTTGTGTGGAGAAAAAAGGCAGGAGGAGGCCAAGCAGACGATTATTTCGTTACTGAACATGAATATATCGTTGTGTATTGTCGTTCAGACGTTTTTCAGTGGAAAGATGAGTTAGTTCCTGTTGACGAGGCGAAATTTAACAAAGAGGATGAAAAAGGTAGATATACCGCTGTTAAATTAGCTAAATGGGGCAATACTTCTCGAAAGGAGGATAGGCCTTCTATGTATTACCCTGTAAAAATGCCTGATGATAAAAATGTTTATCCAATTGCTCCAGATGGTGGGGAAGGGCGTTGGCGAGTTGGCAAAAAACGAATGCAGGAACTTCTTGAAAATGATTTAGTATTCTGGGGTGAATCAAAAGGAACAATAATTCCTTATGAAAAAATTTACCGTAATGGGTCTGAAATACAAGCCTTGAAAGACAGGAGCGTTTTATATGAACTAGCTTCTACTGGTGATGGCACTAATGTTTTAACTGAAATTTTTGGAAAAAAAGATTTATTTGAAAATCCTAAACCCATTCAGCTTGTTCATTTTTTTGCAAGAAATAATACAGGTGATAATGATTTAATTTTAGATTTTTTCGCCGGCTCCGGCACGGCTGCCCACGCCGTCATGCAACTAAATGCCGAAGATGGCGGCAACCGGAAATGGATTTGCGTACAATTACCAGAAAAATGCAAAGAAGGAACTGAGGCACTAAAAACCGGTTTTGTAACAATTGCCGATATTGCCAAAGAGCGTATTCGTAGAGCTGGCAAGAAAATTAAAGAAGGGGCAAAGGATAAGAAACTTGATCTTGGATTTAAGGCTTTTAAACTTGATGAAAGCAATTTCAAAATCTGGAATACACAAATAGCAAATGTAGAACAGCTTGAACAGCAATTGATGGATTTCATCGACAATGTCCGTCCTGAATCCTCAGCTGAAGACATGCTTTATGAACTTATATTAAAGAGTGGCAAGGAACTGAATATCGCGATTGAAGAAAAACAGGCCGATGGATGCAAATATCATCGAATTGGTGATGGCTCTTTGATTATTTGTTTAGCGGACAAACTCACAAGACCACTCTTTGAGACTATTTTAAAAGACAAGCCGGAAAAGATCATCACTTTGGATCGATCTTTTGCCAATAACGACCAACTCAAAATCAACATAATGCTGGATGCAGAACGCGCAGGGGTGAAGGAATTTAAAGTAATCTAAAAATCACTTTATGGAGCCACTAAAATTTTCTGACCACAAGGCAAAAATCATCGAAGCTCTCAATGCCCGAGGCCCACAACTTGGCATTCTTGAACCAATAGCTTTGGTAGAAGGATTTATTAATCAGCCATTACAAATGGAATTTACGGGGGGACTAGTTATTGGCGGCCCAGCAATTCCTATGGTTGCCGTTGTTGGTAATAACAGTGGAAGAATTTACTATTTTGCCCTTAAAGCTTTATTACCAGATATTCAATTATAAAATGGCTGATCCAATAAAAACAGCTACAGATAGGCCTGATACAACCCCTGCGACATTTGATGCTCCAACAGCTGCAGCACCCGTGGTTGCCCCTGCGTCTGGAGGAACTCCTGTTGGTCAAAATGTCACCACTCAGCAAGGAGAACAAACTGTTCTTTCAAAATCAGATGTTGAAAAAATGATAAATGATGCAGTTGGAAAAGTTGATGAAAAAATACTGCCAATCACTGGGAAAATAGATAAATTCGAAAAAAGATTAGTAACTGATAAGGCCAGTTTAATGACTGTTTTTGGAATTTTTGCTTCTGTTGTTACATTTCTTTCTGTCGAAATTCAGTTTTTAAAAAATGTATGTGACCCACTACGTTTGGTCGGTTTTAGTCTGATTTTGCTGGCTTCACTGCTCTCATTTGTTTGGATTCTACACCTAATCGCTAATTATTGGATAAACGAAAAAGTTAAAGACCATCCGAAACTGTTAGTGTTTTTTATATTTTTATTGTTTGTTTTTGGAGGATGGCTATTGTTTGCGGGTAAGGATGAAATTTCATGCAGAGAAAATTTTTTGTATGAAAAATACAGCAACGATTTTAATACACGGCAGATTGAATTGAAGGATGGATTGGATAAGGAAATGAATGGATTTCAAGAACAATGGAGTTCGGATTTTAAAAATTTAGAACAAAAGATTAACGATATAAACAATAAAGCTAAAACACCATGAAACTAAAATTTGAAGCCAATCAGGGATATCAACTGGAAGCGATTCAATCAATCGTGGAAGTGTTTGAAGGCCAGCCACTGGAAAGCGGAGATTTTGAAATAGAAATAGCTCCAACTTCAAATCAGCTTCAAATTGGAAGCGAACTTTTGGTAGGAAATAGGCTTGTTATAGCCGAAAGCGAAATCATTAAAAATATTCATAAAATCCAAGGAAGAAATGGATTGGAGAAATCTAAAAAACAGATGGCTTCTAGCGGTTTCGGGTCTTCCGGGTTTGGCAGTGGTGGATTTGGTGGTGAGCCTGCCGAATATCTGGAAAGATTACAAGACGGCATGCACTTTTCGGTGGAAATGGAGACCGGTACGGGAAAAACCTACGTTTACCTCCGCACAATCCACGAGTTATACGCAAAATATGGATTTAAGAAATTTATTATCGTTGTGCCGAGCATTGCCATCAAAGAAGGCGTAATCAAAAATTTGGAAATCACGAAAGAGCATTTTGCCATGCTCTACAACAATCCGGAGATGGATTTTCATCTGTATGATCCACGCAAACGCGGACAGCTAAAGAATTTTTCAACAACAAACGCTTTGCAGATTTTAGTTATAAATATCGATTCTTTTGCCAAAAAGGACAATATCATCAATCAGGAATCAGACTGGGGCGTTCCGATTGAATACATCAAAGCTGTGAGGCCAATTGTGATTGTAGATGAGCCACAAAATATGGAAACGCCAATTCGTAAGGAGGCAATTGCCAATTTGAATCCGCTCTGTACACTTCGTTTTTCCGCTACACACAAACATCCTTACAATCTTTTATACAAGCTTGATCCGGTGCGTGCGTATGATTTGGGCCTGGTTAAAAAGATTGAGGTGGATTCCGTGTTTTCTGAAGATGCCTTTAATGAGGCTTATTTGCGAGTATTGGAAATTAAGAGCAATAAAATGAAAATTACAGCAAAAGTGGAGATTGATAAAAGCGATGATTATGGACTTCAGAAAAAGGCGGTGATATTACGATCCGGTGATGATCTGTATCCCCTTTCCGGCCACCGTGAAGTTTATAAAGAAGGATATGTTTTGGACCAGATTAATATGGCTGAAAAATATGTATCTTTCACGAATGGAAAAACTTATTACATTGGACAAAAGGATGAGGGACTTTTGGAAGAGATCATGAAATATCAAATCATTAAGACGATCCAAAATCATTTTGAAAAAGAGAAAAAGCTCAAAGATAAAGGCATAAAAGTCTTGTCACTGTTCTTTATCGATAAAGTGGCAAATTACAGAAGTTATAGTGAAAATGGCTGGGTGAAAGGCAAATTTGCCCAATGGTTCGAAGAAATTTACAAAGAATTTCAGGCAAAACCACAGTTTAAAGGGGTTTTGGAACATTCTGCGGACATAGTGCACAACGGCTACTTTTCTCAGGATAAAAAAACCGGTGCCTGGAAAGATTCAAAAGATAAAGGCGACGAAGGCGGCTCTTCTAAAGATGATGAACAGGCTTATGAATTGATTATGAAAGATAAAGAGCGATTGTTGGACGTAAACACGCCTTTACGGTTTATTTTTAGCCATTCTGCACTTCGTGAAGGTTGGGACAATCCGAATGTTTTTCAAATTTGTACGCTGAATGAGACCCACTCTGAAATGAAGAAAAGACAGGAAATTGGCCGTGGTTTACGTTTGCCGGTAAATCAGGATGGCGAGCGTGTGTTTGACCAGAACATCAATATCTTGACGGTGATTGCGAACGAAAGTTATGAAAGTTTTGCCAGATCTTTGCAGACGGAAATTGAGGAAGAATGCGGAGTAAGTTTCACCGGAAGAATTAAAGATAAAAACAAGCGAAAACCGATACTCTTAAAAAAGGGTTATGAACTTGATCCAAATTTTAAGGATTTATGGGAAAAGATCAAACAAAAAACGAAATACGATGTGAATTATCAGACGGCAGAATTGGTCAAAGAAGCGGCAAAAGTTTTGAAAGATATAGCGATTACCAAGCCAAGAATCAGCAATGTCCGCGTGAGGCTGGAAATGAATGAAAAAGGTATTGAAACGCAAATGATAACAAGTTCAGGACAGGTAATTGAGAATAATTACGATCTTTCTTTGATTCCCGATGTTTTGGGCGGCATTCAGGCAAAAACCAAGCTTACAAAAACCACTATTCTGGATATTTTTAATAAAGCCGGAAAAATGACCGACATTCTGGTAAATCCTCAACAGCTCATGGATGAAGGAAGCAGAATTATTAACGAAACTCTCAATAAAATGATAGTGGATGGAATCAAGTATGAAAAAATTGCCGGAAGTTTTTACGAGATGCAACTATTTGAAAATGAAGAACTTGAGGGCTATTTGGATAAGTTGGTAGAGGTCAAAGATCAGAAGAAGACACTTTATGACCATATCCTTGTCGATTCAAGCGTAGAAAGCCAGTTTGCGCGAGATTTGGAAACCAGAGAGGACGTAAAATTTTACTTCAAGCTTCCGGGATGGTTCAAAATTAAAACTCCAATGGGGGGCTATAATCCGGACTGGGCGATAGTTTTTGAAAATGATAAACGAATTTATTTTGTTGCCGAAACGAAATCGGAAGGAGAAATCAGGGAAAGTGAGGAAATGAAAATCAAATGCGGCAGAAAACACTTTAATACTCTAGGTAATGTCCTTTTTGGTCGCGTGGAAAAAGTTGAAAATATACTTTTAGGAACTTTGGAGGGAAATCAATAATCCAAGATCTAAACCCGTCGAATTCGACGGGTTTAATTGGAAAGTTAGTCATTGCATTCCAGGCTAGATCCACTATCATGAAAAAAAAATCTTAACCAATAAATATATGAATCTAAATCCAGGTCAAAATCCGAATCCTATCAAAGGTTTCAAGCTTCCTAAAATTGTTATGATAGGATCAATCATCGGTCTTATTGGTACTATTCTTGGTTTAATTGGCGGAGGGATTGGAATATATGCCGCAATGAATCCACAAGGTGTCTTTAACTTTTTACAAAAGCAAAACATTTTAAATATTGGGAAGATGTTCCCCCAAGAATTGACTAATCCGGAAGTGCTATCGCAGGAATTGGTCAAAACCGGAAAAACGGCAAAGGCTAAAATAGTTGCTTTGGAGGATACCGGTAACACTTTTAATATGATGCCGGTTGTCAAAATGACTTTTGAAGTTGAGCCGGGAGTACAAGTTGTTATTACTCAACCCATCGCAAGAGTCAACTTACCTTCTGTCGGTCAGTATGCTGAAATTTTGTATGATCCCAACGATCTTACAAAAGCCGCAATTAAATAGCGCACCTATCAAACCGCTAAAGTTTTTCCGGAACTTCAAAGGCTACCAAAAATGCACTTCCGGATTGCTTGCCAGCTTCAAACCATTTCATAAATTTTGACGTAACAGCATCTAAACCGGTTCCTTCCGCCAAACCAGCCGTTAAAGCTTTCGCCATTACTATTTGTTGTACCCCGTTATCAGACCCGAGATCTTTCATCAAACTACTGGAAGCAAGGACAATAATATCCCCTTCCCCAATACCTCCAACTTTAGAATCTACAGGTTCAAATTTTTCAAAACCGGCCGCCATAGTATAAGCACCAGCCACAGCTTCTTCAGAAAGCCCCAAATCCTTAGAAGCTTCTGACAAACGTTCAGCACGGGCACCCAATTTGTTTTTATCCCATTTATTCCAAACTGTCTGCACTGGAAGTGAATCCAGCTCAAAACCGGCTTCACTTTCCGGATTTCTGTGGATGACAAAATACTGAATATCGCCAGCCGACGACACCTCCAGGACGTGCTCTTTTAAATCAAGTTCCGCTGCCAAAACAGCCACATTCGAAGAATTGGGCGCAATTGAAGAACTGGATTTAAGACCTTTTACAGCTTTATCCATCAAAGAAAGCATATCCGAAGAAGTAATTCCCGGATCAAAATTCAAAGCATGCGCAACACTAACCAAAGCCCCATTTGCCAAGATAGCAGCGTCTTTTTCCCCAGAAGAACCTTCCCCTTTAGCATCTGCGGCAAAAATTTGTAATTTATTGTTATCAACATCAGTCACAAGACCAAAACCAGCCCTATTTTTTGATGGATGATCAACATCCTGCACAACACCTGGAACCAAATGTCCAACAAAAGTTTTTCCACCCAGATCACAAATCAGCTCTTCATCTTCATTGGAACCACAAACCAAAGCAAGCGCCCGGGCATCAAGTAATTCCACAGAAGTAGGATCACCTTCTTTTAAGGGGAGACCCAATTCATGTAAATTCGTTATTCCCGGTTTTAAAACCAAATCGGCATTACTGATTTTCGATCCAATCAGATTTTCTTTTGGACTTATTACATCCACAACCAATTTTCCACTTTCAGACCGAATACCAGGAACGACCTCTTCACCTCCTTTAATAGACAAGTCCCAGTCTAATTCGCCTGATTCAGGCTTCTTTCCCAATCGATCATCCGGCACTGACACCACCCTGGATGTTTGATCATCACCATCGTCACCACCATCTGGAGTTTGATTTGCCGCAAATTTTTTTATATCTCCCATAAAATTTCTTAATTACATCAGTATATAATACAACAAATATCCAAATATTACAACGCAACCACGCCTCATATCTTACAATTATTCCCTCAAAAATATTTCAACAAAGGTCCCGCTTGACCAAACCCGGGCGGAAAGCGAATAGACTAAACCGGCATCTTGGCATAAACTGGCTACGCTTTTTAATGAGTCCCTGCCTTACTATGCCTTACGTTGCCCTTGATCTTGAAACCACCGGTTTTGATGCCGCCAATGATCAAATTATTGAAATCGCCGCCATAAAATTTGAAAGCTCACCGGATGGAGAGCCGGATAAAGCCAAAATCTTGGATACTTTTAGTACACTGATTAATCCGGGAATTGCGATTCCGCCCATGATCACGCATATAACCGGTATTAAAGCCGCAGATTTGGTTGATTCTCCGCGTTTTGAAGATGTTCGACAAAAGTTTTTAGCTTTTATTGGACGTTACCCGATTATTGGCCATAATATTGGCTTTGATGTGACCTTTCTTAAGCAAAAAGGCCTGCCAATAGATAACGAACTTTATGACACACTGGCAATGGCGGGCATTCTTTTGCCGGATTTGCCTTCGTATAGCCTTGATACACTCAGCCGCTTACTAAAAATCGAGCACAAAAATAAGCATCGTGCGCTTGATGATACCGAAGCCTGCCGCAAACTTTTCCTTATATTGGAGAAGAAAATTTTTGATATTGACCCACCGGCTCGGGCAAAAATCATCAATCTTCTGGAAAAAAGCCGATGGCCTTTAAAAGACTTATTCTTAGAACGATTCAACCTCAAAGGTCGACCTCAAAGGTCGCTTTTCGGCAAGAAAAAACCAACGAATTCAGATAATTTTGACTTTGAAGCCGAGCTCGCAGCCAAAACAGACTCTTCAGCCATGACCGGAACCGAACATGAATCCGAAGTTGAAGGCCCCCCCGAAAATCAAAGCTCTTCTAACCTGATCGCCCAAGTTTTAACACCGGAAACTCTTGCCGATTTTTACGACAATGAAGGACCACTTTCCAAGATCATGGAAGAATACGAAACCCGTCCGCTCCAAAAACTGATGAGTGAAAAAATTCTTGATGCTTTTCAAAAAAGTCATTCTGCTCTGATTGAAGCCGGAACCGGCACCGGGAAAACCGCCGCTTATCTTTTAAGCAGCGCCATCTGGAATCAATCTACGCAGCAAAAAATCGTTATTTCCACCTACACTCACAATCTGCAAAATCAAATTTTGGAAAAGGATTTGCCGCTGGTGGAAAAGGCGCTCCAACAAATCGATCCGAATTTAAAACTAAAAGTTGCCATTTTAAAAGGACGCAAAAATTATCTTTCCCTAAAACGGCTTGAGCAATTCATGAAAAAGGATTTTCTTGAAGAATCCGAAGTTATTTTTTTGATGAAGGTCATTTTGTGGATCACACGCGCCGATCAAGGCGCGAATCATGCCACCCAAAGCCAAAACACTGCACAATCTCATGAAACTCAAACCACCAACCCCGCTCGGCCATTTACCGGCGACCTGACGGAATTAACCCTGCAAGGCCGGGAATTTATGCTCATCGACGAAATTTGTTGTATGGATCACGTTTGTCCGCATGACGACATGGCCTACAAATCAGGCTGCTATTTGATAAAAGCACGCGCAGCCGCGGAACAAGCCGATTTTATCATCATCAATCACGCCATACTCATTCAAAATGAAATCAGCGAATCGCCACTTTTGCCCGAATACAACTATTTAATTGTTGATGAGGCCCATCATCTGGAAAAAATCACCACCGACGCGTTGACCATAACGCTGACGCTTAACATGTTTTTGCGGCCTTTTCAGAAAATCGAAAAAATTCTGCATTTGATCAACGACCCAAAGCAAAATGGCGATAATCTTAGCCAGCTGAAAAACGAAATCAATCATTTAATGAATCGCGTTGAAATCTTTTTTGGCTTGATTGGGATCTTTTTGGAAAAAGAAATGGATATGTTTCAATTTCAATATGAACTGAATCTGACTTCTAACAGACTTAATTCCGCCGACTGGCTTAAGGTAATGGATTCCGCCAAATCGGTCACAAGTCTTGGCGCGGAAGTTCTGACCAAAATTAAAAATTATCTTAATACTTTAGAAGGTCAGGTAGAAATTCAAACAGAACTTCTTCCGGAAACGGAAAACTCCTCAAACCTGCGCGGGTCCAAGAACTCCTTCAAAAACATGATCGCCGATTTTAAATCCGGCCTTTATGAAAGTGAAAAACGCATTATCGACCTGAAAAAAGTCCTGCTTTCTGAAACTAAGCACAATGACATCACCTGGATTTTTAAAAGCCCGGAAGAGAGTATTGGGCTTAAATGCGCGCCACTTTCCATTGGCGAAAATCTGCACACCATGCTTTTTGGCAAAAAGAAAAGCATCATTTTGACTTCGGCCACACTGCGCACCAACGGCAATTTCAATTACATTCGCGGTCAACTTTCGCTTAACAAGGATTTTCAGGAGCTCACACTCCCCTCTCATTTTTCCTATCCCGATCAGGTCAAAATTATTATTCCGGAAGATCTGCCAGAACCGGCTACAGAAGGCTATTTTTTAAGCTGCGCCAATTTGATTTACGAAATCATCAAAAAAAATGGTGGCCGGACTTTAGCGCTTTTCACTTCTAAAAAAGCCCTTGCCGCAACATTTCATCAAATCGCCCCAAAATTAAAAGCCGATGGATTCACGCTGCTTGCCCAAAACATGACCGGCGGCCGCGGCAAAATTCTGGAACATTTTAAGGATGAACCCGACAAATGCGCCATTTTGGGAACAGCCAGTTTTTGGGAAGGTGTGGATATTAAAGGCAGCGACCTGACTTGCGTAATCATGCAAAAACTTCCCTTTGATCCACCGGACGATCCGATCATTGCCGCAAGATCCAGAAAGTATGTAGACGCTTTTAACGACTACCAGGTACCACGTGCCATTTTGCGCTTTAAACAGGGCTTTGGCAGACTTATCCGCAGCAGCAAAGATACCGGCAGCATTGTAATTTTAGATACCCGCCTACTTCAAAAATCCTACGGCCACAAATTCCTGGAGTCACTCCCGGAGGGCATCAAAATTCTCTACGGCACCAAAAACAACCTGGCGGATTTGCTGTAGCTTCACCCAGGATAGAAAGAGGCGCCTCGTACGTGATTGTCGATATTTTTAATTTGACTGACCTTTTGGAGGATGTAAAACAGAAATAGCTCCATATACTGCAACTATTTCATCGATTTCACTTGGCGATGAATCATCTATGTTTTCACCTGCCGCTTTCGTAACAGCTTCTTTTTTCATCTCTTGGATTACCACTTCATACTTTTTCAAAACACAATCATTATTTGGATCAATTTGAAAACCATTTTCATAAGCTACTTTTGCCCTTGCCCATTCACCATACTTAAACAACAAATCACCATAAAAAAAGCATAGAGCGGAAGATTTTGGATTCATTTCAAGTGCCATTTTAATATGCTTAAAAGCATCCGGAAAATCTCCCATCATGTCAAAATATTGAGCAAGTTCAAAATAAATATAGGGATTATTGGGATCAAGCAGCAAAATTTGGTCAAAACATTCAACCAGGTTTTCAGTATCTCCTAATGTTTTATAAATATTGGCGAGTTTCAATAATGTATTTTTTCTTCCTTCCAAAGAAATAGCTTTCTCCAGAGCAAAAGTAAAAATATTAATAGCGCTTTCAAAATCTCCATCCTTCAAATATAAACCTCCCAAGCGCGCAAGACGAGGATAAGTAGGCTGCGCATCAATTAAATACGCCAAATTTGTAATTCGGGCTTCAATAAATTCCGGCACAACTTTTGCCACCATCCAAAAAACCTCCTCCAAAAGATCAGCCAAAACCGGACCACACTGCTCCAGCGCGGTATCAATGTCCATTCCTACCATTAAATCAAGATCATCCCTCTTTCTGCATAAAAACTTCATCAAAGCAGGATCATTTTCGGCTTTTGCCATTATGGTTCCTATAACATTAGGATCAACCACAAATTCCAAGTGGGAAATTTCATCCGGAGAAAAAGACTGATCAAGAATCTGGCCCATTTTAGATATTTAAAACTTACAGGAGTGCAATTATAAGCCGAAAGGCCATAAAGTCAAGCCACTGGAAGCCCTTTCAAGGCCCCTTTTCTTGCAAAACGCCCGTTTTAGCCTATAATTATCACGATTTTTTAACCTTAAAATATGTCTACAACCATTTGGATCATTTTAGGAATAGTTGTCCTAATAGTTATCTTTGCAATCGGCATCTACAACGGTCTTATTCAGCTTAAAAACAAGGTGGACGAAGCCTGGGCTGACATCGAGACACAACTCAAACGTCGTTATGACCTTATCCCAAACATCGTAGAAACTGTCAAAGGTTATGCCACTCACGAAAAAGGCACTTTGGAAGAAGTGACCAAAGCCCGCTCGGCAGCCATGGGCGCAGGAACTATGGAAGATAAAGCTCAAGCGGAAAATATGCTTTCCGGAACCTTAAAATCACTCTTTGCACTTTCCGAAAACTATCCACAATTACAGGCAAACCAGAACTTTTTGGATCTTCAACAAACTTTAAAACAAGTGGAAGAACAACTTCAACTTTCACGCCGTTATTACAACGCTACAGTTCGTGATTTCAACGTTAAAATTGAAGTTTTCCCAAACAACGTTTTTGCCGGTATGTTCAACTTTACCAAACGTTCATTCTTTGAAGTTGGATCTGAAACTGAACGCGAAAACGTAAAAGTTTCTTTTGATGCCAAATAAGCCACTTTTGAACGAAGAACAAAAAGCGAAACTTACCAGGGCCGTCCGGGACGCCAAACAAAATACCTTCTTCAACGGAGGTATTATTGCTTTTTTCCTGATAATTTTTGCCATCGGCTTTGTTACATTTGGCTGGCTGATGTACATGCAATGGCAATCCTCCAATACATCTACACAAAATAACTGGAAAATCCCCGAATTCAAAGTAAACATGGATATTTACCAGGACGGCCGGACCTTTATTACCGAAAACATTCAAGCGGACTTCAGCCAAGAAAAGCATCACGGCATTTTCCGCTACATTCCTCTTTATTATAATGACGATCAAAACCAGAAAATGGATCTGGGAATATATCTTCAAACCATTAGGGATGAAATAGGCAAAATCTGGACATACGACCAAAGTTATCTTCAGGATTCGATCTACTTAAAAATTGGCGATGCTAATGTTTATCTTAATTCGCTGGAAACTTATATTATAGATTATCAGGTCAATCACGCCATTCGTTACTATAAGGATCACGATGAAATTTATTGGAACATCACCGGAAACGATTGGCCGGTAGCGATTGAACACACCGAAGCAAGCATTACCCTGCCAAAAGACCTGGCTGAAAAAGATTTAAAATTCACCTGTTTTACGGGGATAACCGGATCAAAAGACCAAAATTGCACACACAGTATTGAAAAAGCCGAAGATGGCAGCCAAATTTTCACCTTTAAAGCTGATAACCTGAAAACTTTGGAAGGTTTAACTGTGGCAGTTGGCTTTCCTAAAGGTGTTATAAACGAAATCGCACCGGTTCCTTACCAAAGTGATTCATATTACCAGGGCTCTTCAAACGGAGACAATACACCAAATTGGACCATGATCTTCCTGGAAATTTTTGTCCTGCCATTTTTGCTTTCCATTATTTACACAATTTTGTGGTTTAAAAATGGACGTGATCCCAAAGCAGATAAAACGGCCATCATGCCAATTTATACGCCTCCGGCGGATTTAACCCCGGCAGAAATTGGTGCTTTGGTTAAAGATTATGTTGAAGAAAAAGACCTTTCCGCCACCATTGTGGATTTATGCGTGCGAGGTTATATGAAAATAAAAGAACTGGCCAACCACGATTTCCAGTTTATAAAATTAAAAGATTTTGCCAAAGATAATTCCTTGAAAGATTATGAAAGAGAGTTACTGCACAGCCTTTTTAAGGATTTCGATAAACGCAAGTTGAGCAGTTTAAAACAACATTTTTCTCAAAGTTTTGCGAAGATCAAAAAAATTATTTATGAAAATTTAATTAAAAAAGGATTTTATGATTCTTCACCAGAAAAAATCATCGATAAATTCCAGGGATTGGGTATTGCCTTTATTTTCTTTGGAATATTTTTTATAGCTCCGGTCTCTTTGTGGATTAGCGGAAGCCTTATTTTGAGCGGAATTTTATCGGGCATTTTTGCTAAAATAATGCCACGCAAAACCAAAGCGGGAGTCAATATGCGTCAACAAATTTTGGGTCTGGAAGAATATATTAAAACTGCCGAAACCGATCGAATCAAATTTCAGGAAAAGGAAAATCTGTTCGAGAAACTGCTGCCCTATGCCATGGTTTTGGGCTTAACCGACAAGTGGACCAAAGCTTTTGCCGGCATTACCACTACCCCACCGGAGTGGTACGAAACCACAAGCTCCAGATCGATGGTCTTTTCCACGGACGTCTTCCTTTCGAATCTAAATGTAATGAGCACCAGCATCAGTGCAACCTTTTCAGCTCCGGCACCTTCCCACGGCAGCGCCTTTGGAGGCGGTGGTGGCGGAGGCGGTGGATCTTCCGGCGGCGGAGGAGGCGGCGGTGGTGGTGGAGCGTGGTAACAGATCGCTGAAAGCGATCCGCGCCCGCCCTAAAGCGGGCATAGCAAATAACTATCGCGCAGCGATACATTATCAAAAACGAAAATTCATTTAATACCCCCCCATGAAACTCACAAAAAAAATTGCGGCAGGAATAATTCTGATACTTACAATAACCCTGATATCCGCATTACATATTGGAAGTACAAATATCACAAAAGCCCAAGATTCCACATCTTTTGATGATTTTTCTTCTGATGTTACCTCCCCGGATTCCACCAATGATTGGAGCATCACAAATTTTGATGCCGATATTCAGGTTCAAAAAGACGGCTCCGTGTTGGTCGATGAGACAATCACTACCGACTTTCCACCGGAAAGTGAACACCATGGCATTTTCCGCTTTATACCAATTAATTATAAAGACGATTTTGGCAATAATGTCTCAATCAAGCTAAAAGTTTTAAGTATCCAAGATACCAAAGGCAACGAATGGCCTTATGAAACCTCTTATTCCGGACAAAATATTACGTTAAAAATCGGTGATCCGGACAAAATAATTCATGGACAAAATATTTACAAAATAACTTATCAGGTTGATCGCGCACTTTTGTTTTTAAAAGATCACGATGAACTTTATTGGAACATCACCGGTGATCAATGGGAAACAGACATCCAAAAAGCCAGTGCCACCATTACCGTTCCTGCGGAAATTCAACAAAAAGATTTAAAAGCGGATTGTTATACCGGCGCTTACGGCTCAACCGACAAAAAATGCGACCTTAAAATTCAAGATAATACCACAACGGTAACTTCAACTACCGACTTTAAATATGGTGAAGGCCTTACAGTGGCCGTTGCTTTCCCAAAAGGAATTATTAAAGAGCCAACCGCCCAGGAAAAAATTACGTGGTTTTTAGCAGACAACTGGGGGTATTTCTTGCCGGTAATTGCCTTTATCGCCCTCTTTTCCCTTTGGTTCACACGCGGTCGTGATCCTAAAGAAGGCGTAAAAACGACCATAATGCCTTATTATGAAGCTCCGGATAATTTAACCCCCAGTGAAATTGGAACCCTGGTCGATGAAAAAGCCGATATGCAAGATATTACCTCCACAATTATTGATATGGCCGTGCGGGGGTATCTTAAAATTATCGAAATCCAGGAGAAAAAAATAATTTTCAACAAAACCGATTACGAACTGGAATTACAACAAGAATTTGAAAACGACAACAAAGTCCAGGAGCACGAAAAAGCTGTTCTAAGAGCCATTTTTGATGCTTCAAACAACTCAAAAGGAGCAAAAGTTAAACTCTCTACACTCGCCAATAAATTTTACATGTTTATCCCGGGTATCAAAAAAAATATTTATGAATTAACGGTATCTAAAGGTTATTTCCCGGTAAATCCGGACAACGTTCGCAAAATATATTTAGGTGTTGGTATCGGTTTAATTGTTTTGGGATTTTTCAGTTTTATGTATTTCTCGAATGGCGGTTCTGTTTCAGTCCCCATTGGACTTGTTTTAAGTGGGTTGATCATCATAATTTTTTCCAATTTCATGCCGATCAAAACCAAAAAAGGAGTTGAGATCTATTACAAAATAAAAGGCCTGAAAGAGTTCATCAATACTGCCGAAGCCGATCGCCTTAAATTCCAGGAAAAAGAAAATCTGTTCGAAAAACTGCTTCCTTATGCCATGGCCCTTGGAATTGCCGAAAAATGGTCCAAAGCTTTTGAAGGAATCTATAAAAATCCCCCAAGCTGGTATCAAAGCAGCAATCCAAACTTCATGAACAATTTTTCCACTTATTATTTTGTTCATAGCCTGAATTCGTTTTCCAACACAATGCAACAAACCCTGGCCTCCACTCCAAAATCATCCGGCGGAATTGGCGGAGGCTTTTCCGGTGGCGGCTTTGGCGGCGGCGGCGGCGGCGCGTGGTAGAGGCCTAAAACGCAAAGACCCTCACAATAATCTTGGCAGCTTCACCGCGGGTGAGGTTGTTGTTTGGCCCAAACAGGTTTAACGGGTTTCCCTGGCCGTCAACATATCCGGAGATAAAGCTGTGATCAACCGCAAACGAAATGTATCTATAATACCACGCTGTTGCAGAAACATCAGTAAAAGTTAGCGCGTTTCCATGAATTTCCTGATCGGCATAGATTGTTGCCAAGACGACTTTTAGGGCTTCTGCTCGAGTGATTTGGTTAAACGGCAGGAAGTAATTTTTGGAACCGACCACAACTCCCAATGATTTTGCTTTAGAAACGGCTGCACTAAACCAATCGGTTGTGTGTACATCAAAGAATGGATTTTCGGTGGCTGCCGGCAGTGTTGGGAACTGGCACTGCATCACAATTTTCACCAATTCCGCTCTGGAAATTGTATCATTTGGTCGATATTCGTTAAGGAGATTCCCGTTTGCATCTTTATATCCTTGAACATCACATTTCTGCTGGAGTTTTTCGATATAGGTTTCAGCCCAATGGTTTTGGGTATCTGTGAAAAGTGCTTGCGCTACCGGTTGTGTTTGAGGTTGTTGCGCCGGTTGCGCTGGTTGATTATTCTGAGTTGGCTGAGTATTAAAAATAACGCCACTGCCGCCGGTGGTAATCGTGAATGAATTAATTCCAAGTGCCGTACCGGCATTTCCGGTTGCATCGGTAACAAGAATAGTACAGCCGGAATGAGTTCCAAGACTCATTGATTGAAATGTAATAGTATTGTCACCGGAAATTGCGCTGGTGGTTAAGCTTAAACAACTTCCTGAATATGTGATTGTTCCAGCTTCATCAGAACTGAATGTATAATTAGGAGTTGAGTCGATGGTTGAACTTGGAACTGCGAGAACTTCGGCTAAAGTTGGGGCGGTATTATCGATTGTGAATGTGGATCCGCTTGTTGGAACGGCTGTGATAACATTTTCCGCGACATCGGTTCCAATCGACATTGAAACAGTTGCAGTTGCAATGTTTCCAGCCGGTACATCCAAATCATACGTATATTCCGTGGTACTAACTTTTGTCATGGCTGTTGCCGACAAAACCGCATTATCAACTGCAATTTTAACTACAGGTGAGTCTGCCATTGGTTCATTAAATGTTGCTTTGATTATTAATGTATTAGCGTTTCTAACTGATTCTGTTGAGGCGTATGTAACCCCGGCATCTTTTGAATATGTAATCGCTGCGGTTGGCGCGGTTGTATCAAAAGTCACCGCTGTTCTGCTAACCGCTGTTGCGGCGTTTCCCGCGTCATCGGTTGCGTTGAATGCAAATGTATAGACGGCTCCGCTAACCAATCCGCTGGAATC
>Ga0172379_10000273_pt1 | contig 138023 bp, 136 predicted proteins | sample GrowelOW334metaG_FD_119756 | JGI IMG/M metagenome (GOLD analysis project Ga0172379, IMG submission 119756) | Groundwater microbial communities from an aquifer near a municipal landfill in Southern Ontario, Canada - Groundwater well OW334 metaG | ecosystem: Environmental > Aquatic > Deep... | reverse complement strand
TGCGGAACACGGCGAAAAGCCGTTCCGCGCCAAGCAGGTGCTGCGCTGGATTTACAAAGCCGGGGAGTCCGATTTCGATGCGATGAGCGACCTCGCGGTCTCTCTTCGCGAAAAACTCAAACAGATCGCCTGTGTGGAAGCGCCGAAGGTGATGCGCGAAGAGCTGTCCGACGACGGCACGCGCAAATGGCTGCTGGACATGGGCACCGGCAATGCGGTCGAGACCGTGTTTATCCCGGAGGAGACGCGCGGCACGCTGTGCGTCTCGACGCAGGCCGGTTGCGCGCTGGATTGCGCGTTCTGTTCCACCGGCAAGCAGGGCTTTAACCGCAACCTCAGCGTCGCCGAGATCATCGGCCAGCTGTGGTGGGCCAACCATCAGGTCGGCAAGGATGCGGAAGGCAACTGGCAGATCAGCAACGTGGTGCTGATGGGCATGGGCGAGCCGTTGCTGAACTTCGACAACACCGTGAGCGCGCTGCGGCTGATGCTGGATGATCATGTCTACGGCCTGTCGCGCCGCCGCGTGACGGTGTCCACCTCCGGCATCGTGCCGGCGATGGACCGGCTGCGCGACGAGTGCCCGGTGGCGCTGGCGGTGTCGCTGCATGCGCCTAACGACAAGTTGCGCGACGAATTGGTGCCGATCAACCAGAAGTATCCGCTGAAGGACTTGATGGCGGCCTGCCAGCGCTATCTGGAAAAAGCGCCGCGCGACTTCATCACCTTCGAATACGTGCTGCTGGAAGGCGTCAACGACCGCGACCAGGATGCGCGCGAACTGGTCAAGCTGGTGCGCGACGTGCCGTGCAAGTTCAACCTGATCCCGTTCAACCCTTTCCCGCAATCGCCTTACCGCCGCTCCAACCCGGAGACGGTGCGCCGCTTCCGCGACCTGCTGATGCAGGCGGACATCGTGACCACGATACGCAAGGTGCGCGGCGACGATATCGCGGCGGCCTGCGGCCAGCTGGCCGGGCAGGTGCAGGACAAGACCAAGCGAACCCTGCAACGCTTAACTGAGGTGCATCGATGAAGAAGTTTGTTATTCCGGCGTTATTGCTGACCCTCCTGTCCGGCTGTGGCACGCCGCCGGGCGGCGGCTCGCAGGCGCCGGTGCAGAACAATAGCCGTGCCACATCCAGCGCCAAGGTGCATACCGAACTGGCCGGCATGTATTACGAGCGTTCGCAACTCGGCATCGCGCTGGGCGAGATTGCCGCTGCGTTGCAGGCGGACCGCAACTATGCGCCGGCTTATAACGTGCGCGGCCTGATCCACATGGCGTTGCGCGAGGACAAGGAAGCGGAAGAGGACTTCAAGCAGAGTCTGCAGCTGGAGAAGGGCGATTCCGATGCGCATAACAATTACGGCTGGTTCCTGTGCCAGCGCGACCGTGCGAAGGAATCCATCCCGCACTTCATGGCGGCGCTGAAGAATCCGTTGTATACGACGCCGGAGCGCGCTTATCTGAACGCCGGCGTGTGTTCGCAGAAGGCGGGCCAATTGAAGGATGCCGAGGAGTTTCTGCAACGTGCGCTGCTGGTGCAGCCGGGCAACCCGCAGGCGTTGCTGGCGCTGGCCGAGTTGGGCTTTGCCAACGGCGACTATCTGGCCGCGAAGAAATATTTCGCAACTTATGTCGAGCGTTCCGAGGAGCTGACTGCCGGGCAGCTGTGGCTGGCAGTGCGCATCGAGCGCAAGCTCGGCGACCGCAATGCTGCCGCCAGTTATGCCGTGCAGTTACGCAAACGCTACCCCGAAGCCCGTGAAACCCAATTGATGATGCAGGGTGAGTGATGGAACAACAGATCGAAAATAGCGCCGTATCAGCCGAGAGTGTGAGTGAGTCAGCGCCCGTTCTGCCAGGAGCGGCGTTGCGCGAGGCGCGCGAGCGCATCGGCCTGAGCGTGGCGGATGCGGCGGGCCAGATCAAACTCGCGCCTCGCCAGATCGAGGCGCTGGAAGCGGACGACTATCAGCACCTGCCGGAGATGGCCTTTGTGCGCGGTTTTGTGCGCAGTTATGCCAAGGTGTTGCAGCTGGATGCGCAGCCCTTGCTGGCCGCGTTGCCGCAGACTAGGCCGGATTCGGTGCGGGTATCTCCGACCGCGGTCAATGTGCCGTTTCCGGATGCGCGTTCGCCGCAGTTGCAAAACCTGATCTGGCTGGGTGCGGCGTTGTTCCTGTCGGTGATCGTGGTCGCGTTTGCAGTGTGGCATTACACTTCGCCGAGTAAACCGGCAGAGCCCGAGCAATCGCAACCCGTTGAAACGGCGATTTCGTTGCCGGCGGAGATGCAAGTCATCCCGGCTTCCGCCGTCGAGGAGGCATTTGCATCGTCCATTGCGCCGGCTGTCCCGGCGGCACAGTCTGCCGTTCCCGCCGCGCAGCCTGCCGTGCCTGCGGTTCAGGCCGCGCCGGTTGCCGCGATGCCTTCAGTCAAGCAGCCTCTGGCAGTGTCGGCGGTCAAGCCCGTCCCGGTCGCTGCGAAGCCGCTTCCGGTCTCTGCCGTTGCTGCGACCAAGCCCGCATCGATTTCGGCGAAATCGTTTCCAGTTTCCGCAGTAGCCGCAGCCAAACCGACTCCGCCTGCAGCGAAGCCGTTGCCGGTTTCCTCCGTGTCTGCGATCAAGCCGGTTGTCCCAGCGGCCAAGCCGACCGTCCCAGTCGCTACGCCAGCCGCAACAGCGCAGCCGGGCAATCTGCGCCTGACCTTCGGCGAGGAGTCGTGGACCGAGGTGCGCGACAGAAACGGCAACATCGTTTCGTCTCAACTGAATCCGGCCGGCAGCGAGTTGCGCCTCTCCGGGCAAGGGCCGTTCACGCTGGTGGTCGGCCGCGCCAGTTCGGCGCGTCTGAGCTACAAGGGCAAAACGGTTGACCTGAAACCAAATACCAATGCCACCAGCGACGTGGCGCGCGTGACGCTGGAGTAATCATGAGTGCAGCAATCCAGCGCCGCCCGTCGCAACGGGTGCAGGTGGGCAAGATCATGCTGGGCGGCGGTGCGCCTGTCGTCGTGCAGTCGATGACCAATACCGACACGGCCGACATCGGCGCGACCGTGAAACAGGTCTACGAACTGGCGCAGGCCGGCTCCGAACTGGTGCGCATCACCGTGAACACGCCGGAAGCCGCCGCCGCGGTGCCGCAAATCCGCAAACGCCTCGACGTGCTGGGCTGCGACGTGCCGCTGATCGGCGACTTCCATTACAACGGACATCGCCTGCTGACCGAATATCCGGAATGCGCGCAGTTGCTGGCGAAATACCGCATCAATCCGGGCAACGTCGGTCGCGCGCGCGACGAGGCAGATCCTTTCACGATCATGATCGAGACGGCGATCCGCTACGGCAAGCCGGTGCGCATCGGCGTGAACTGGGGCAGCCTGGACCAGGGCGTGGTCGTGCGCATGATGGACGAAAATTCGCGCCTGCCCGAGCCGAAGGACGTGAAGGAAGTTACGCGCGCCGCGCTGATCGCTTCCGCCATCGAGAGCGCTGTGCGCGCCGAGCAGCTGGGCATGCCGCACGACCGCATCGTGCTGTCCTGCAAGGTCAGCGAGGTGCAGGATTTGATCGCGGTATACCGCTCGTTGACGCAGCAATGCGACTACGCGCTGCACCTCGGCCTGACCGAGGCGGGCATGGGGTCCAAAGGCATCGTCGCATCGACCGCCGCGCTCGCGGTGCTGCTGCAGGAAGGCATAGGCGACACGATACGCGTGTCGCTCACACCCGCACCCGGCGGCTCGCGCACCGAGGAAGTGATCGTCGCGCAGGAGATATTGCAGACCATGGGCTTGCGCGCGTTCGCACCGATGGTCACCGCCTGCCCAGGTTGCGGTCGCACCACCAGCACCGTGTTTCAGGAGTTGGCGCAGAGCATACAGGCGCACCTGCGCGAGCAGATGCCCGAGTGGCGCAAGCAGTATGCAGGCGTCGAGAACATGACCGTCGCGGTGATGGGCTGCGTGGTCAACGGCCCGGGCGAAAGCAAGTTGGCGAACATCGGCATCAGCCTGCCGGGCACCGGCGAAACGCCCGCAGCCCCGGTGTATATCGACGGCGAAAAGGCGATGACGCTGCGCGGCGAAAACATCGCGGCGGAATTCGTGCAGATTGTGGACGACTATGTGGCGCGAAAATATACGAGGCGGTAGGGGCGAGATTCATCGCGCCCTTCCATGAACGGGCAGGAATAATGAAATTTTAGGGCGCGATGAATCGCGCCCCTACGAGTTAAATTTATGAGCAAAGAAACACTGCAAGCCGTAAAAGGCATGAACGACATCCTGCCGGAAGAGGCGGAGCTCTGGCTATGGTTCGAAGAGGTGGTGCGCGACTGGTTGCACGGCTACGGCTATCGCAACATCCGCATGCCGCTGGTCGAGCCTACCGCATTGTTCAAGCGCGCGATCGGCGAGGTCACCGACATCGTCGAGAAGGAGATGTACAGCTTCGAGGATGCGCTGAACGGCGACCACCTGACGTTGCGCCCGGAAGGCACGGCCTCCTGCGTGCGCGCGGTGCTGCAGCACAATCTGCTGTATAACGCACCGCAGCGGCTGTATTACAGCGGCCAGATGTTCCGCCACGAGCGCCCGCAGAAGGGGCGCTACCGCCAGTTTCATCAAGTCGGCGTCGAGGCGCTGGGCTTTGGCGGGCCGGACATCGACGCGGAACAGATCATCATGTGCGCGCGGTTGTGGCGCAAGCTGGGCATACGCGATGTGTCGCTGCAACTGAATACCTTGGGCGACAGCGCCTCGCGTCAGCGTCACCGCGACAAGCTGATCGCGTATTTCGAGCAGCACATGGAGCTGCTGGACGCCGATGCGACGCGCCGTTTGCACAGCAATCCGTTGCGCATCCTCGACAGCAAGAATCCGGCGATGCAGGACATCATCGCGGGCGCGCCGAAGCTGATGGACGAGCTAGAAGACGATGCGATCAGGCATTTCGAAGAGTTGCAGGCCATACTCAAGCGCCACGACATCGCGTTCGAGATCAATCCGCGGCTGGTGCGCGGGCTGGACTATTACAATCGCACGGTGTTCGAGTGGGTCACGACGCGCCTCGGCGCGCAGGGCACGATCTGCGCCGGCGGACGCTACGACGGACTGATCGAACAGATCGGCGGCAAGCCAGCGCCGGCGATGGGCTTCGCGATGGGTGTGGAACGTTTGCTGGCGCTGGTGCAGGAAGACGGCATGATCGCGCCGAAGCCCGAGGTGGATGTGTACGTGGTGCATCAGGGCGAACAGGCGGCGAAGCTGGCGAGCCTGGTCGCCGAGCAGCTGCGCGACGACAAGCTGCGCGTGTTGCTGCATTGCGGCGGCGGCAGCTTCAAGTCGCAAATGAAAAAGGCCGACGGCAGCGGCGCGAGCATCGCGCTGGTGATCGGCGACGACGAGGCGCAGGCGAACGAGGTCAGCGTCAAGCCGATGCAGGGCGGCGAGCAGGTGAGGGTGAGCGTGCAGAATCTCGTCGCAACAGTTAATCAAATCATCAAGTAGGAGTGGACATGGCAGCTTTGGACTTGCAGGAACAGGAACAGATCGAGGGCATCAAGGCGTGGTGGAAGGACAACGGCAACTTCGTGCTCGGCGCATTGCTGGTGGTCGTCGTCGCGATGGGCGGCTGGCGCGGCTGGCAGTATTACCAGAACAAGCAGTCCGCCGAAGCGGCGACGCTGTATGCGGAATTCACCAGGCAACTGCAGAGCAACGATGCCAAGCGAGTCAACGATGCCGCCGCCGCGGTGATGGAAAAGTTTTCCGGCACGGCCTATGCCTCGCGCGCCGCGCTGATGGCGGCGCAGGTCAACGAATTCGGCAAGGACGTGGCGCGCGCCAAGACGCAGCTGCAATGGGTCATCGATCATGCCGGCGAAGCGATGCTGAAGGATGTGGCGCGCCTTCGTCTGGCGGCCATCCTGATGGACGAGAAGGCCTACGATGGCGCGATGAAGCTGTTGAATGCAGCTCATCCGGATTCGTTCAACGGCTTGTATGCCGACCTTAAGGGCGACGTGCTGAGCGCGCAGGGCAAGACCGACGAGGCCCGCACCGCATACAAGCTGGCCTATGAAAAGACCGACGAGAAGAGCATGTACCGTAACCTGATCCAGATGAAGATGGACGCGCTCGGAGCGGCAAAATGATCCGGCTGAACCAGCCCCTTCGTCGATGCTCAGGACAGGCTCTTCGTCGTTGTTCGGGACTGTCCCTATTGGCGACCTTGCTGCTTTTGAGCGGTTGTTCGACGGTCGAGGGTTGGTTCGGTAAGGTTGACCCTTTGAGGCCGGCCGAGCTGGTCGATTTCAGCGAGACAGCGAAGTTCGAAGTGCGCTGGCATGCCGACCTGGGCGAGTCCGGCGCGAACGTGCTGCAGCCTGCGCTGACCGCGGATGCGGTGTACGGCGTATCCGGCGACGGCGCGTTGACGCGTATCGAGCGCTCGACCGGCAAACAGCTGTGGCGCGTCGATAGCGGCGTTGCGGTCAGCGGCGGCGTCGGTGCGGGCGCAGGCCTGGTGCTGATCGGCAGCGGCAAGGGCGATGTACTGGCCTACGACGAAGAGGGCAAGCAACGCTGGAAGAGCAAGGTTTCCAGCGAGGTGCTGAGCGTACCGCGCGTGGCCGACGGCGTGGTGATCGTGCGCAGCGGCGACGGCCGCATCGCCGGGCTGGATGCGGCGGACGGCAAGCGTCTCTGGCTGTACGAGCGCAGCACGCCGGCGCTGGTGGTGCGCAGCCATGCGGGTGTGACGATACAGCGCGGCGTGGCATTCGCGGGATTCGCCGGCGGCAAGCTGGTCGCACTGAAGGTGAAGGACGGTGCGGTGCTGTGGGAGACTTCGGTGTCGCAGCCGCGCGGCAACACCGAACTGGAGCGCATCAGCGACATCACCAGCGATCCGGTGGCGGACGACGAGCAGGTGTGCGCGATCGCGTTTCAGGGCCGAGTCGCCTGCTACGACGCCGCGCAGGGCAGCCCGCTGTGGAACCGCGACATCGGCAGCGACAAGGGCATGATGCTGCTGCGAAAGTATCTTTATCTCAGCGATGCGAGCGGATCGGTGATCGCGCTGGACAAGAGCAGCGGCAGCACGCTGTGGAAGAACGAGCAGCTGTTCATGCGCGACACTGCGGCGCCGCACGCGCTGGGCGACTATATCGTGACCGGCGATTACGAAGGTTATCTGCACGGTCTGAGCCGCGAGGATGGCCGTTTCACTGCGCGCATCAGGCTGGACGGCGCGATCCAGTCCGCGCCGCAACAAATGGACGACGGGCTGCTGGTGCAGACCCGCGATGGCGATCTCTATTCGCTGTCGATCAAGTAAACAAGAAATCTCATCCACGAAAAACACGGAAAGCACGAAAATAATATCGTAGGTCGGGTTAGCGCAGCGTAACCCGACGGTTTTTTGTAGATGGCTTTGTCGGGTTACGCTGCGCTAACTCGACCTACACTTTTTCTGCTGTTTTTTTTCGTGCCTTTTGTGTTTTTCGTAGATAGATTGTTTTTTCAAAACAAAGGAACTTCATAATGTTGCCCACTCTGGTATTGGTTGGTCGTCCGAATGTGGGCAAGTCCACGTTGTTCAATCGTCTCACGCGCAGTCGCGACGCACTGGTCGCCGATCTGCCCGGCCTGACGCGCGACCGTCACTACGGTCGCGGTCGCGTCGGCGAGCGCCCCTATTTGGTGGTGGACACTGGCGGTCTGGAGCCGGTCGCCAAGGACGGCATCATGTACGAGATGGCCAAGCAGAGCCGTCAGGCCGTGGACGAGGCCGACGCCGTGCTGTTTCTGGTCGATGGACGCGCCGGCTGCACACCGCAGGACGCGATCATCGCCGAGCAGTTGCGCAAGACTGGCAAGCCCATCCTGTTGCTGGTCAACAAGGCCGAGGGCATGCAGCGTTCCAAGGTGACCGTCGAGTTTTTCGAGCTGGGGTTGGGCGAGCCGATACCGATCTCGTCGGCGCACGGCGACAACGTGACCGAGGTGGTCGAACTCGCGCTGGAGCATTTTCCGCTGGAGGCCGAAACGGAGGCCAAGGAAGAGCAGAAGCCCAAGCTGGCCATCGTCGGCCGTCCTAACGTCGGTAAATCCACGCTGGTGAACGCGATCCTCGGCGAGCAGCGCGTGATCGCGTTCGACCAGCCGGGCACCACGCGCGACTCGATCTACATCGACTTCGAGCGTGATGGCAAGCAGTACACCATCATCGACACCGCCGGCGTGCGCCGCCGCGGCAAGATCGACGAAGCGATCGAGAAATTCTCGGTGATCAAGACCATGCAGGCGATCGAGGATGCCAACGTCGTCGTGCTGGTGGTGGACGGCGCGGACCAGATCACCGAGCAGGACGCCCACGTCGCCGACTTCGTACTGCAGGCCGGCCGCGCGCTGGTGCTGGCGGTCAACAAGTGGGACGGACTGGACGCGCACCAGCGCGACACCGTCAAGAACGACATCGAACGCAAGCTCCACTTCCTGAGCTTCGCCAAACTGCATTTCATCTCCGCGCTGAACGGCACGGGTATCGACAAGTTGTTGACCTCAGTCAACGAGGCTTATACCGCGGCGATGATCAAGCTGCCGACCCCGAAGCTCACCCGCGCGCTGCTGGCCGCGCTGGAGAAACAGCAGCCGCCCAAGGGTTCGCGCTTCCGTCCCAAGATGCGTTACGCCCACCAGGGCGGCAGCAACCCACCGCTGATCATCATCCACGGCAGCGGCCTGGACGACGTGCCCGCCAGTTACCAGCGTTATCTGGAGCGCGCCTTCTGCGAAATGTTCCGCCTGCAGGGCACGCCGCTGAAGATCCAGTTCAACAGCAGCGCGAACCCGTTCGAAGGCAAGAAACGGGTGTTGACCGAAGAAGAACAACGCCGCGCCCACCGCGCACGCATCATCGGACGCAAGCGATTCGGCTAGCCGGATGCGGCTGAACGCTTGAGTTTATAGCGACGATGGATACGTTTATCGGGGCCAGTATGGCCGAAATTCTGCTGCTCTACGGCCTGGCTTTTTTTACGCTGGGCCTCGTCATTTTCGTGCTTCCCAAGCAATCGGGAGGCTTGCCTTTCGTCCCTCATCTGACGTGGCTTGCCGCCTTTGGCCTGTTGCACGGCATGCTGGAATTCCTGGTCTACTGGAAAACGGCTCATCCTGTCGACAGTGTCGGGCTGGAATGGGCGAGTGCGATATTGCTGTTTGCATCTTTCGTCCCATTGTTCGTGTTCGGCTTGCGGCTGTGCTGGGGCGAGGCGAGGGCGCGTAACCGGTTTCTGAATGGATTCTATGTTGTGCTGCCGTTGGCGGTGGTCGTCGTTGTCTTTGCCGCAGACGATGCGCTGACTGGTTTTGTCGCCGCTACACGCTATCTGCTCGGATTCCCGGCAGGGCTGCTGGCAGGTTACGGTTTTTCCGCGCAAATCGTTGCTGTGCGAACGGCATCCTCGTCGCCGCATTCCCTGACGAAATATTTGCGCCTCGCCTCGGCGGCTTTCATTGTCTATGCCTTGTCTACGGTGGTTCTGGCGAAGAACGATCCGGCCATTCCGGCGCTGTTCCTGACGCAGGACGAATTTTTGGGGATGTTCGGTGTGCCGGTGCAGCTTCTGCGGGCGTTATGCGCCGTCGTTGCATTGGTGGCGATTGCGCATCTGGTGCGTCTGATCAATTACGACAACCGACAGCGAGAACTCGATCAGATAGAAAAAACAAACCAGGCCTATGAGTCGTTGCAAAAAGAGATCGAACAGAGGTGCAAATTCGAGGATGAACTGGCATTGATGGCGGTTGCCTTCGAGACGCAGGAAGCGGTGGTCATCACCGATCCACACGTCAATATCCTGCGGGTCAACGATGCGTTCCAGGCGATCACCGGTTACAAATCGGAAGAGGTGATCGGACGGAATCCCAGCATACTTAGCTCCGGAATGCACGACGATCTTTTTTACAGGAGCATGTGGTCCGCGCTGCAGAGTTCCGGCAAGTGGAGCGGGGAGGTTTGGAATCGTCGCAAGAGCGGCGAGGTTTATCCGGAATGGTTGACGATAGCCGCAGTGAACGACAGCGATGGACGGATTGCCCATTATGTCGGATCGTTTTCCGACATCACCCTGCGCAAACAGACGGAAGAGCAGATCAGGCATCTGGCGTTCTTCGATTCGCTGACCCGTTTGCCCAATCGCCGCCTGTTGCACGACCGTCTGACCCAGGCATTCAACCTCAGCATGCGCAGCCGCAAACTGGGTGCGGTGATGTTCATCGATCTCGACAACTTCAAGAATATCAACGACAGCAGGGGGCACGAGGCCGGCGACCAGTTGCTGGTCGAGGTCGCCGGGCGATTGACCTTCAACGTGCGCGAATCCGATACGGTTGCCCGCCTCGGCGGCGACGAGTTTGTGCTGGTGCTGCCGGACCTGGGGACGAGTCCCGAAGAGGCCGCCGCGCAGGCCGAGAAGATCGCCGAGAAAATACTCGTGGCGATCCGGCAGCCGTACAGTCTGGCCGATGGCGAATACCATTGTTCGGCGAGTCTGGGCATCAGCATGTTCATGGATCACGAGATGAGCGTGGACGAGTTGTTCAAGAGCGCGGATACCGCGATGTACCGCGCAAAATCCTCCGGCAAGAATACGTATTTCTTCTTCGACCGCGAGATGCAGGTCGCGCTCGAATCCCGTCTGAAGATGGAAACGGAATTGCGTCGAGCCCTAGATCAACGGCAGTTCTACCTTTGTTACCAGGCGCAGACCGACAGCGATCGCCGGGTCTTCGGTGCGGAAGCCTTGTTGCGCTGGACGCATCCGGAGCGCGGCCTAATATCTCCCGGCGAGTTCATCCCGCTCGCCGAGGAATGCGGCCTGATCCTGCCGATAGGGCAATGGGTGCTGGAGACTGCCTGTGCCCAGCTCAAGGCATGGGAGGCGGACGAGCGCTGCCTTCACCTGCAACTGGCCGTGAACGTCAGCGCCTACCAGTTCCGTCAGGTCGATTTCGTCGAGCGGGTCAAAGAGGCGCTGGGGCAGAGCGGTGCGAATCCGGCGCTGCTCAAGCTGGAATTGACCGAGGGCATGGTGGTGGACGATGTGGCTGGCTGCATCGAGAAGATGCTCGAATTGAAACAGATGGGCATTTCCTTCTCGGTCGACGACTTCGGGACCGGCTATTCGTCGCTGTCTTATCTGAAACGTCTGCCTATCGATCAACTCAAGATCGACCAGTCGTTCGTCAGGGACATCATGGACGATGCCGACGACCAGGCGATCGTCAACACCATCATCGCGATGGCCAAAAATATGAAATTGGGCGTGATCGCCGAAGGCGTCGAAACCGAAGAACAGTTCCTGTTCCTGAACCGGAACGACGGCATCTCGTTCCAGGGCTATTTGCTGGGCAGGCCTGTTACTCTGGCGGAGTTCGAGGGGATGTTGGCTGTCTGACTGCGGGTGTTGGCGGCGGGGTGAAGAAAATAAAGAGTGGAGCGGGAATAACTCAGTTGTTTATCCCGAATGTCGTTCTCCTGCATCAAGCGTTTGCTGGCAGGGAAGCCTCGACTGCGTAGTTCTCTGACCATGGGCGGGCTGCCGTAGGCGCCCTTGAACTCCGCAAGGATCGATTGAATCAGCGCCAGCATCTGCGCATCGGTCAGTCGTTTGCGCCCCGGCTTACCGTCACATTGCCATGAGCGATAGCCGCTTTCGCTGACGTCCAGCACGGCACACATCTCATCCAACCAACCCCAGTTCCTTCGCTGCCGCGCCAACTGATAGCCCGTCCTTTACTCGTTTTACCGCCAGCTCCTTGAACTCGGCGGTGTATTCCTGCTTCGGGAAGCTTCATCTTCTTCCTTTCCAAAGTAACGTTGATTTTACGTCACCATTGGAAGGCGATTTTCGGGGGAAGGTCGCTCTAACCTGAACACTACTGATAGGCCATGGCCTATGGTGACAGGAAACGACCTATGGATTTCTGCATATATGCAGTAGGAATTTATGTTCATAGAATCCCCCCGACCCAACTACTGCTTGACTGCGAATATTTGGGGTCATCGACTCACTTGAGTGTGGTGTTCGGTGCTTGAAACCGCATCTTGATGCAAGGGGGAAGAAATGAAAGTTAATCTACCGGTTACCCATGTAGAGCACGAAGTCGATCCAGCTAGGCCCATCGTCTCTGAAACAAACTTGAAAGGCGAAATTACCTATGTGAATGACGCCTTTGTCGCAATCAGTGGTTTTGGGCGTGACGAGTTGATCGGCAAAAATCACAATCTCGTGCGTCATCCCGACATGCCAGCGGAAGCATTTGCCGATTTGTGGGAAACCGTCAAAGCAGGCAGACCTTGGCGCGGCATCGTTAAAAATCGGTGCAAGAACGGGGATTATTACTGGGTTGAAGCCTACGTGACCCCGACCTTACACAACGGAGCGCTGTCAGGCTATAAATCAGTTCGCAGTAAACCGATTCCATCCGACATTCAGGCAGCGGAGGCGCTCTACAGTCAAGTACGGAATAAACAGGCGAAAATCCCATCTTCTCTGGAAACGAGCTTCTTTAAGCGATTGTCACTCCAGACAACGGTTAATTCAGGGCTGTTGGTTTTGACTGCATTGTTGACAGCCGGTGTTGTTTTTGATGTCGATCAAAAGACTGGTGGCATGTTGTTGGGCGCAGGTGTGCTGGTGGCGGCGTTTACCGCCATTGCGATCAATCTTTCTGTCGGTCGACCGGTGAAGGCAGCGATTGCTGCTCTCAGATCAATGGCGGAAGGTAACCTTAACAATAGTCTTAAAACTGATCGTGATGATGAACTTGCGCACCTGACGCGCGAGATTGAATCCATGCGTATCAATCTGAGAACCATGATCGTGGATGTGTTCGTGGCTTCAGGTTGCGTTGCGGAAAATGCAGCCGAAACCGAGTCGTTATTAGCCTCGCTCTCCGAGAACCATGCGGCTCAATCGGATCGCATCTCATCTATCAGTGCCGCCCTGGAGCAAATGACTGCATCGATTGCCGAGGTGTCCAACACCACCAACTCCGCTACCGATTTCTCCTCGCAAGTGACGCTCGTTGCCGAGTCTGGCAAGAATTTGATGGCGATGAGTTTGCAGTCCAGCAAGCGAACCGAAGAGTCAGTCATGGGAGCCAGCAGAACGATCAACGAACTCAACATTGAAATCAAGAAGATCGGTCAGGTCACGCAAGTCATCAAGGAAATTGCAGATCAAACCAATTTGCTGGCTTTGAATGCGGCTATTGAGGCAGCACGAGCCGGGGAATCTGGGCGTGGATTCGCTGTCGTCTCCGATGAGATTCGCAAATTGGCCGAGAGAACGAGTACCAGTACTGTAGATATCAGCAAGCTGATCCAGATAATTTGTACGGCTACGGACAGCGTCGTGCAAACCATGAACGAAGTGGTGGAGACAGTGAAAGCCGGCATGGAGCATATTCATGCGAGCGATAGCAAGCTGCATCAAATTTATGCGGCAGCAAATTCGGCATGTGAAATGAGCAAGTCGGTAGCCGCGGCTTTTTCAGAACAGATTTGTGCGGCGAACGATGTGTCCAAAAGTATGGAGCAGATCTGTGTCATCGCAGAGTCCAACAATGCTGGCATGGAGACAATAGGTGGCGGCGTGAAAGGACTTTCTGAGACCTCCGCCGGCTTGGCGCATCTGGTAAAACGCTTTGAGCATTCGGTTAGGGTTTAGCAGAGGTATATCCACCTGGTAACCTGCGCACCAGTCTACGCGCAGTTCCCATACGCTTTCGCGCAGCGGTTTGCAGTCGCCGAAGCGGCCGAGCAGCGCAATCTGCTGATCGCGGCAGGCTGCGATTTCGGTCAGGGCTATCTTTTCTTCAGGCTGGTTTCGGGAGCGGTTCGAGAGGCTGCTGCAAAATAGGCTGGCCTCCGGCATGGAGTTCAACTGAGTTCTGGAAAAATTTGAGCGATTTTCGATAGAGCGGCAAGTGCAGATTTCGAAGCCGCGTCGCGCAACATTATTTTTTCAGCAAATCGGCCAACGAATGATTATCCAGCGTGGAGAAGAATGCTTCTTGAGCGGAATTGAGGATGGGCTTCAACCGACAGCTGGGTAATAGAGGGCAGCCTGAGGGGCTGTCTTTCATGCATTCCACCAATGCCAGGCTGTTTTCCATCAAACGTATTACCGAGCCGATGGATATGTTCCCGGCCTCCTGAGCCAGACAGATTCCTCCGTTTCTGCCACGTTCGCTCAGAACCAGATTTGCGCCGACCAGCGTCATGACCACCTTCATCAAGGAGCTCTTGGAGACGCCGCATTCCTCGGCCACTTCCGAGATGGTGACGGGCGCATCCCTCTGGCCCAGATAGATCAGCGTACGCAAGGCGATATCGGATGAGACGGTAAGTTGCATGCGTTCAACTCCAAATAATTGGCAAGCATTATAAGCCCGCGCTTCTATAAACCACGCCCCCTGAATAAAAGATTCCTGCATATTGAATCATTTCATGAGTTGATATATATTCCGCCGCTCGGAATCTTTTGTGAGGGGGAATACATGTATCAGCAAGTTGCCTGGATGGTTTCTATTGTGTTGATCGCGTTGCTGGCGATCGCGTTCTTTTATGTGGTGAGGCAAAGCAGTCGCGAGGGGAATGGTGCGGCCGTCGCCGCGGCGACGGGCCGCTGGAGGGGGCGCCTGTTGTGGGGCGTGACGCTGCTGTGCATTCCCGTCGTCGCATACACCTTGACCGAGTTGCCTTATGCGCGCGGCGCAATCGCAAACCTCGGGACCGTCGAGGTCCAGGCCAAGGGCTATCAGTGGTATTGGGAAATATCGCAAACCGAGTTGCCGGTGGGCAAGCCGATCGAATTTCAGGTGACTTCCGCCGATGTGAATCATGGCTTCGCCATCTACGACACCGACATGAAGATCGTCACCCAGACTCAGGCCATGCCCGGTGTGACCAATGTGTTGCGCCATACGTTCGAAAAGCCCGGGACTTACAAGATCCTGTGCCTGGAATATTGCGGGGTCGCGCACCATTCGATGATGACCGAGCTTCATGTGGTCGCCCAATAAATATCCGCACGGAGAATAAAGATGAACATGCAAAAAGAAATGCCGGCTGTCGGAGCGGTCAAGGTTTACGCGGCAATCTCGGGAGTAGTGATCCTGCTGATGATGTTGTTCGGCTTGGTCATGCGCATGACGCAAGGCCAGATGCTGCCTATCGAGCCGGAGTTGTTTTACCAGTTGATGACCGCGCATGGCATCGGCATGGTCGCCATCGCGGGGCTGGGCGGGTCGGCGGTGATGTGGCACTTTCTGGGCAAGTACGTCAATCTCAGGGCGGGGTTCGCGTGGGCCAACCTCGCGTTCTTCCTCGCCGGTGTCGTGCTGGTTCTGGGCGGCATATTCCTGGGCGGATTCGCCGCCGCATGGACCTTCCTCTACCCGCTGCCTGCCAATGGCATGGGTCAATGGGGCAAGCATGCCGCGGCCGCCTACATGGGCGGCGTGCTGCTGGTCGGCGTCGGCATGCTGCTGTTCTATCTGGAATCGGCGCGTGCCATCATGCAGAAGTACGGCAGCTTCGCCAGGGCACTGGGCTGGCATTTCCTCAGGAGCGGGCAGGATGCGCCGCCCGCGACCGTGATCGCCAGCACGGTGGTCACCATCATCAATATCATCGCGATCCTGATCGGCGCGGTCATCCTGACGATGATGCTGGTCAACCTGTATGTGCCGGAAATCGCCATTCATCCGTTACTGGCGAAGAATCTGATTTTCCTTTTCGGCCACGTGTTCATCAATTCCACGATCTACATGGCGGTCATTGCAGTCTATGAAATTCTGCCGAAATACACCGGCCGTCCATGGAATGTGTACAAGCCGTTTGTATGGGCTTGGTCGGCGACTTGTTTGATGGTGCTGACCGTCTACCCGCACCACCTGTTGATGGACTACGCGCAGCCGTTGTGGATGCACATCATGGGGCAGATCATCTCCTACACTAGCAGCCTGCCGGTGCTGGCGCTCACGCTGACGGCGACGCTAGGCTCTATCTACCGCAGCAACATCAAGTGGGACCTGACCTCGGCGCTTCTCGTGCTGTCGATCTTCGGCTGGAGCGCGGGCGTCATTCCCGCGGTGATAGACGGCACCATCGCTGTGAACCAGGTGATGCACAACACGCTGTGGGTGCCGGGGCATTTCCACCTGTATCTGCTGCTGGGCTGCGTGACGATGATTCTGGGTTTCACCAACTGGATCGCGAACAAGGAAAAAGCAGTGGGTTTCAGCGGCCTGGAGAAGGCGATGCTGTGGACCTTCGCGTGCAGCGCGTTTGCCTATGCACTGATGTTCCTGCTGTCCGGCCAGGCCAGTGTGCCGCGTCGCTGGGCGGTGCATCTGCCGGAATGGCTGGTGTATAGCCAGATCGCCTCGTTGTTTGCGGCGGGCGTCGTGATCAGTGCGATGACCATCATCGTCAGGGCGATGGGCGGCATCATCAGGCCGGCGCGTCAGGCCTGATCGCGAGGCTGTTCTAAGTGAGGACGGCGGCAGCCTCGGCGATCTTTCTTCTGCTGGGAATCTGGGCGACATGGGCGATCACCGGGGGATTCGAGCTGCTCACCACCGAGCAGGCGCGCCGTCTCGATATCTCGCGCAAGCAGCCCGCCGTGCCGGAAATTCGCCTGATCGATCAATCCGCTCAGGCATTCCACTTCGGCGCATGGGTGCAGCAGAAGAACCGCTACCTCATCGTCGATTTTATCTACACGAACTGCCAGTCGCTTTGCCGTGCGCTGGGCTCGGAATTCCAGCAGCTGCAACAACGCATCGTCGAGCGCGGCTTGCAGAGCCGCGTTCACCTGTTGTCGGTGAGCTTCGATCCGGCGCACGACAGTCCTGAGGTGCTGCAGCAATACGCCGGGCACATGCAGGCCATGCCCGATGTGTGGACCTTTGCGACCATCGGCGATGCACGCGATCTCGATGCCTTGCTGCGAACTTTCGGCGTCACCGTCATCCCGGATCGAATGGGCGGCTTCCAGCACAATGCCGCGCTGGTCTGGGTCGCGCCGTCGGGAAAGCTGGTGCGAGTGACGGACTTCGGTTCGGGCGATAGCTTGCTGGACGAATTGACGGGATCAAATTGAACGTAATAAGAAAACCGGGGCCTCGCGCCGGCCTGATTATGTTGCTAGTCCTGGCAATCCCCGCCGTGCGCAGCATGATGGAAGGCGACATGGCGTTGCATATGCTGTGCCAGTTTCCGCTGCTCCTGTTGGCCGGATGGCTGCTGGCAAAAGGACTTCCGGCACGAGCAAGGTTGCAGCAATGGAACCGCGCAGGAATCGCCGGCCTGCTGATGGCCTCGCTGGTGCTGATGTTCTGGATGATTCCGCGCGCATTGGATATGGCGTTAAGCGCCAGCATCGTGGAATTATTGAAATTCCTTACGCTGCTTATGGCGGGCGCCGCGCTCGAATTGTCCTGGCAGTCGGCGGGGTTGATCGTTCGGGGTTTTTTTCTGGGCAATGTGCTGCCGATGATGATGGTCGTCGGTTGGCTGTACGTCGAGGCGCCGGTTCGCATCTGCAATGCCTACCTGACCGACGACCAATTGCGCGCGGGAAGCGGGCTGCTTGCCTTGGCGATAGCCGGGAGTGCGGTCTGGCTGCTTGCCTTTTTTTGTCCACCAATCAGATCGAAGGAGATACATGATGAAAACCAATAGAACCTTGGCGGCACTGACTATCCTGGCCTGTTATCTGGGAACCGGAGCGCACACGGCATGGGCGCAGGAGAGCGGCCACGATCACTCTGCCCATCATGCCGCCGAAGCGCAACATCTCAAGTTGAATCACGGCAAGAAGTGGGAAGCCGACGCCAATCTGCGCCTGGGCATGGAGCGCATCCGCGATGCGCTGGCGGCAGGCGGCAAGATGTCGGCAAGGCAATATCTGGCGCTCGCGCAAAACGTGAATGACCAGATTTCGTTCATGGCGCAGAATTGCAAACTGGACGAGCAAACAGACGCTATGCTGCACCTCGTCCTCGCCGACCTCGTTGCGGGTGCAGATGCGATTTCCGCCTCCGGTGACGAGCATTCCATGCACCATGGTGCAGAGAAGATATCGAATGCGCTGAAGGACTATGAGACCTATTTCGAACATCCGAGCTGGCATGGCGCAAAGTTGCCTTACACGGCAGAATCGGAGAGGTAAGCTCCGCCATGTATTTATGTTCAAGTGAACGAAGGGAGGGAGTATGCAGATGCCGGACGTAGACGACGAGGGATACCTGATCGATCCCTTCACCTGGAGTGAAGCGCTGGCGCAGGAATTCGCCAGCCAAGAAAATATTCAGCTCACGGAAGACCATTGGGATGCGATCCGCTTCATGCGCGATTACTACGGCGAGCACCAGGTCGCACCGGATGTGCGCCATGTGATGAAACATCTCGCGGTACGATTGGGCGCCGAATCGCGCAACAGGATATTCGAGCTGTTCCCTTACGGCTACGTGAAGCAGGCCTGCAAGATCGCGGGCATGAAACGCCCGCGAGCATGGAGTACCGGCTAGGCTCTGTGCGAGCGGCCGTTGTAGATGCAACATGCGTAGCGCATTGAAGCGGATGAATACGTCATGTGGCGCAATGCCTATTGGTTATTGCGCCCTACGCGGGCTGTTACGGCGACTCAAACGGGCGCGCGGGGCGGCGTGGTTGCAATGTAAGTTTGTAATTCATCATCCTCGATATGGGATGTCTGAAACAGTCACAATATCCGGGTTAAAACCATGTTGTTTCAAAAGTAATTGAACGGCCCGCTTGCGGTCATGCTTGTCACGATGGGGGCCAATGATGATGCGCTTGATTGGCAAATGCTGCCTGACGCCCTTTATCTCTCGTACACACAACTCAACAAAGGGGATAGCCACTCCCTTTCGAATTCTTGTCTTGATCGCATGTTGCCGCACAGACTGGAGTTCTGAGTTAGATTCCAGTGCGGGGCCCAGCAGGCTTAATACAAAGCGCAACTCACGTTCCTCATCAAAGCCGCGATGCTTGAAGATTGAAGATAGGATCGTAAGTTGCTTTGCGAGCTGCTCAGCAGCATCATCCTCTGAATCGGAATGAAGGGAATCAAGGAATTTGTCAGCCGCAATTTCCAGTTTTTCTATCCGTTGATCCGTGTCTTGATCGCCTGTACGAAGATTGTTTTCGTTGAAATGATATTGAGCATCGGCCCAAGAAAATAATTCTTCTTGGTAACAACTTGTTTCTGCGCTGAGTATTTCATCAAATGCGGTTGTGTCGAAAACAATCGCATAACCTCCATCAGAACCATATGCCCGCCACTGACTCAGCAAACCATGATCGCGCACCCAGTCATTATGAGGTATTGAAAATGAGGTAATGTAGTGGTGATGCATAAGGGACGCAGTTGTTTTGATTGCATCCAACCACTTTGCAGTTTGTGCATCACAATAGTCCTTGAATAACGCATTTCCTTGTTGCCCCTGAAATGCTGGCAAGTTTCTTACTTTTTCGAAATGTTTCTGGAAAACCGGGCGAAGAATTGCTGGAAGGATGCGGTCATAAAAACCGAGAATCTCCTCGGCATCATTCACAAAAGACGAGTGGGTCGCCCATAAGGACTTGCTCTCAAGTATTCCTGAAATACCTGCCGCAGTGGTGTAGTGGAATAGCTCGGGGTGTGTATCGGCAATTTTGCTCATCTGATGAATCTCGCAATTTGTGGAGTTTTGCATCCCTAATCAAACATGCGCATGTTCTTTATCCGGCACCGCTGAAATGCGTAGCCCCACGGCTTTCATGACGGCCATCAGGGTTTTCAGCGTCGGGTTTCCGCTGGGGGAGAGGGCGCGGTACAGGCTCTCGCGCTGGATGCCGGCGTCTTCCGCCACTTTCGCCATGCCGTAGGCTTCCGCGACGGTGCGCAGCGCGAGCAATGCGGCGGCGCAGGTTGCCGGGTCTTCCATGTCTTCGAGTGCGACCTTGACGAATTCGGCGGCATATTCGGAATCGGCGCGCAGTTCGCGCAACATCGCATCGTGGTTGCTGATGCTGGCTTTTTTGAGTTTGTTCATTTGGTCCTCCGTTTGAAATCGGCCAGATGCTGGATGGCCCGTTCTATGTCCGTATCCTGCTTGCGCTTGTCGCCGCCGCACAGCAGCAGGACGATGGCGTCGCCGACCTTGGCGTAATACACCCGATAACCTGCGCCCCAGTCTACGCGCAGTTCCCATACGCTTTCGCGCAGCGGTTTGCAATCGCCGAAGTTGCCGGTGGCAAGCCGGAAGAAACGCGCTTCGATGCGCGCCCGTGCCTGCCTGTCGTTGAGCGACAGCAACCATTCGGTCACGACCTCGCAACCGGATTCGTCGATGTATCGCAGCACGGTGATCATGTGTAGCAGTGTAATCTATAAGTTACATGCAGGCAATGTGGGCTGAAGCGTATGGGTGCAGAATCGATGGAGAGCCAAAGGGAAGAACGGCGCTTTCCGTTTGCCGGTAAAATGCGCGCCTCACCATGAACATCATCACCTTCCCCGATAGCCCCTACCAGCTGCACCAGCCGTTTCCCCCGGCGGGCGACCAGCCTACGGCTATCGCTCAGTTGGTGGAGGGCATCGAGGATGGACTGTCGTACCAGACGCTGCTGGGCGTGACCGGTTCGGGCAAGACCTACACGATGGCGAACGTGATCGCGCGCACCGGGCGGCCGGCGATCATCATGGCGCCGAACAAGACGTTGGCGGCGCAGCTGTATTCGGAGATGCGCGAGTTCTTCCCGGAGAACGCGGTCGAGTATTTCGTCTCGTATTACGACTACTATCAGCCCGAGGCCTATGTGCCGTCGCGCGATGTGTTCATCGAGAAGGATTCCAGCGTCAACGAGCAGATCGAGCAGATGCGGCTGTCGGCGACCAAGGCACTGCTGGAGCGGCCCGATGCGGTGATCGTCGCGACGGTGTCGGCGATCTACGGTATCGGCGACCCGGTGGATTACCACGGCATGATCCTGCATCTGCGCCACAACGAGCGCATGCCGCAGCGCGACGTGATCAAGCGGCTGACCGAGATGCAGTACGAGCGCAACGACATGGACTTCACGCGCGGCACGTTCCGCGTGCGCGGCGACGTGATCGACATCTTCCCGGCGGAAAGCAGCGAGCATGCGCTGCGCCTGTCGCTGTTCGACGACGAGGTGGAGCAGCTGTCGCTGTTCGATCCGCTCACCGGCCACATCCTGCAGAAGGTGCCGCGCTACACGGTGTATCCGTCCAGCCACTACGTCACGCCGCGCAGCACGGTGTTGCGCGCCATCGAGACCATCAAGCTGGAACTGGCCGAACGCATCGCCACCTTCCAGCGCGAGGGCAAGCTGGTCGAGGCGCAGCGCATCGAGCAGCGCACTCGCCACGATCTGGAGATGCTGACCGAGATCGGTTTCTGCAAGGGCATCGAGAACTATTCGCGCCATCTGTCTGGGCGCAAGCCGGGCGAATCGCCGCCGACGCTGATGGACTACCTGCCGCCGAACGCGCTGATGTTCCTCGACGAGAGCCACGTCACCATCCCGCAGATCGGCGGCATGTACAAGGGCGACCGCGCGCGCAAGGAGAACCTCGTCAACTACGGTTTCCGTTTGCCTTCCGCGCTGGACAACCGCCCGCTGCGCTTCGACGAATTCGAACGCATCATGCGCCAGGCGATCTTCGTCTCCGCGACGCCGGCGACCTACGAGGCCGAACACGCCGGGCAGGTCGTCGAGCAGGTCGTGCGCCCGACTGGGCTGATCGATCCGGTGATCGAGGTGCGTCCCGCGACGCATCAGGTGGACGACCTGATGTCCGAGGTCAACTTGCGCGTAAAAGTCGGCGAGCGCGTGCTGGTGACGACGCTGACCAAGCGCATGGCGGAGCAGCTCACCGAATATTTCTCCGAGCACGGCATCAAGGTGCGCTACCTGCATTCCGACATCGAGACCGTCGAGCGTGTCGAGATCATCCGCGACCTGCGCCTCGGCATGTTCGACGTGCTGGTTGGCATCAACCTGTTGCGCGAGGGGCTGGACATCCCCGAGGTGTCGCTGGTCGCGATCCTCGACGCGGACAAGGAGGGCTTTTTGCGCTCCGAGCGCTCGCTGATACAGACCATAGGCCGCGCCGCGCGCCACCTCAACGGCAAGGCGCTGCTGTATGCGGACCGCATTACCGAATCGATGAAGAAGGCGATAGGCGAGACCGACCGCCGCCGCACCAAGCAGCAGGAGTTCAACGAGGCCAACGGCATCACGCCGATAGGTGTGCAGAAGCGCATCAAGGACATCATCGAAGGCATGTACGAGCCGGATGCCGCGCGCACCCAGCTCAAGGCCGCGCAGGCTCAGGCCAAGTATCTGGCGATGAGCGAGAAGGAAGTCTCCAAGGAGATCACGCGGCTGGAGAAGGAAATGCTTGCTGCGGCGAAGAACCTGGAGTTCGAGCGGGCCGCTGAGATGCGTGACCAGTTGAAAAAACTGAAGGAAGCGGTGTTCATTTCGCCCTTGTGAATGTCGTCGCGCTTGTGCAGGCAGGGCAGCGGTTTTATTCAATAGACAATTGATCGATGCCAATCGAAAGCAGCGCCCAGTATAATCGGCGAATTTTTTGAGAGTCTCGCCATGTGGTTTAAGAATATCTTCGTTTATCGTCTGCCCGCCGACTGGGCCATTACCGAGGCCGCGCTGCAGGAAAAGCTGGCGCTCAAGCAGCTTCAACCTTGCAGCGGTTTGGAGAAACAGAGCCGGGGATGGGTCTCCTGTCGTGGCGACGATCGCCTCGTTCTCTCGGCGAATCAGCAAATCCTGTTTTCGCTGGGCGTAGAGCAGAAGTTGTTGCCGGCCTCGGTCATCAACCGGTTTGCCAAAGATCGGGTTGCCGACATCGAGGCGCAACAGGGTTACAAGGTTGGCCGCAAAGGGATGAAGGAGATCAAGGAATCGGTCACCGACGATCTGCTCCCGAGAGCCTTTGTGTTGCAGCGTGCAACGTATGCGTGGCTGGATCCCATTAATGGTCGGCTGATCGTCGAGGCCGCCTCGTCGGCCAAGGCCGATGAGTTGCTGGAGCAGTTGATCAAGTCGGTGGACGATCTGCCGCTCAAGCCGCTGAACACCGAAATGTCCCCCGTTGCGGCGATGACCGACTGGCTTTCCAGCGGAAATGCGCCGGCCGGTTTTACGATAGACCGCGAACTTGAGCTCAGGGCTACCGGTGAAAGCAAAGCAACGGTGCGTTATGCCAACCATGCTCTGGAGGGGGATGAAATTCTGGCTCACATCGCCGCAGGCAAACGTGTCACCCGGCTTGGAATGACGTGGAACGACCGGATTTCCTTTGTGCTCACCGAGCAACTGCAAATCAAGCGACTGGAATTTCTCGATATCATCAAGGAGGAATCGACGATGCTGGCCGATTCCGAGGATGAGCTGTTTTACCTGGACTTCACGCTGATGACCGGCGAGCTTGCCAAGATGCTGACCGACCTGATCGAAGCGCTGGGCGGCGAGCTTGAGAACAGGACTTGAACCGGTTCGAGGGATTGTTCGCTGGATTTGTCTGTCAGGATGCTGGGTACAATTTCGCCGTTGCGGGAGTCGAATCGCGGTATTCCGGATGTTTTGCGCTGCATATCGTTTAACAATTAGGAGTAGCAGTTGAGCGTTAATTACGACGAGTCGTCATTCAAGGTCCTGCGCGGACTGGAACCCGTGCGCCAGCGTCCCGGCATGTACACGACGCTGGACAATCCCAACCACATCATCACCGAGGTAGTCGACAACGCCTGCGACGAGGCGCTGGCCGGGTTCGCGAAGAACATCGTCGTCACCGCGTACACCGACGGTTCCGTGTCCGTGCAGGACGACGGCCGCGGCATCCCGGTCGGCCTGCATCCCGAGGAGGGTGTGTCCGTCGTCGAGGTCGCGTTCACCGTGTTGCACTCGGGCGGCAAGTTCGACAAGGAGGCGGGCGGCGCATACAAGTTCGCGGGCGGCCTGCACGGCGTCGGCGTGGCGGTCACCAATGCGCTTTCGACTGCGGTCGAGATCACCGTGTATCGCGATGGCGGCGAGCATTACCTGCGCTTTGAGAAGGGCGTCGCGAAAAGCCCGCTGGCCAAACTGAAAGAGAGCCCGAAGCGCAAGACCGGCACCACCGTGCGGGCGTGGCCGGATGCCAAGTATTTTGACGCGCCCGCGGTCAACCTGTTGCAACTGGAACGCGCGCTGCGTTCCAAGGCGGTGCTGTTGCCCGGCGTGATCGTCACGCTGCATATCGAGAAGACCGGCGAGACCAAGGCCTGGTCCTATCCCGACGGCTTGCGCGGCTATCTCACCGAGGCGCTGAATGCGCAGGAGGAGGGCGGCACGCTGGTCGCGCCGATCTTCTCGGGCGAACGCTACGTCCCCAAGGGCGACGACAACTACGCCGAGGGCGAAGGCGCATCCTGGGCGCTGGCCTGGAGCGAGGAGGGCGCGATCACCCGCGAGTCCTACGTGAACCTGATTCCCACCTGGTCGGGCGGCACGCACGATTCCGGCCTGCGCGACGCGATGTACACCGCGGTGAAGAGCTTCATCGAACTGCACGGCATGATGCCCAAGGGCGTGAAGCTGACCTCGGACGACGTGTCGAACCGCGCCAGCTTCGTGCTGTCCGCGAAAGTGCTCGACCCTTCGTTCCAGGGACAGACCAAGGACAGGCTGGTGTCGCGCACCGCGCTGAAGCTGGTTTCTTCCATGGTCAGCGACCCGCTGCTGCTGTGGCTGAACGAACACATCGACTACGGCAAGCGCATCGCCGAGATCGTCATCAAGCAGGCGCAGAGCCGCATGAAGTCGGCGCAGAAGGTCGAGAAGAAGAAGGGCTCTTCCGTCGCCGTGCTGCCGGGCAAGCTGACCGACGCGGCGGACTTCAATCCGGACCGCAACGAGCTGTTTCTGGTCGAGGGCGATTCCGCCGGCGGCTCCGCCAAGCAGGGACGCAACAAGGAGTTTCAGGCCATCCTGCCGCTGCGCGGCAAGGTGCTCAACACCTTCGAGGTGGACAGAAATAGATTGTTCGCCAACGCGGAAGTACACGACATCGCCGTCGCCATCGGCGTCGATCCGCACGATGCGAACGAGAAGGCCGACCTGTCCGGCCTGCGCTACAAGGGCATCTACATCATGGCCGATGCCGACGTGGACGGCTCGCACATCGCGACGCTGCTGCTGACGCTGTTCTTCAAACACTTCCCGCAACTGGTCGCTAACGGTCACATCTTCCTCGCGCAGCCGCCGCTGTTCCGCGTCGATGTACCCGCGCAGGGCAAGAAGCCGATACGCAAGATCTACGCGCTGAATGAGGATGAGCTGGTGTCGATAGAAGACCGTTTGCGCAAGGACAAGGTGCGCGAGGGCGCGTGGTCCATCTCGCGCTTCAAGGGCTTGGGCGAGATGAATCCCGAGCAGTTGTGGGACACGACCATGAACCCGGACACGCGCCGCGCGCTGTGCGTCGCGCTGGATAGCGGCTCGGTAGACACGACCGAGCGCACGATGAACATGCTGATGGCAAAACAAGAGTCGGGCTCCAGACGCGCCTGGCTCGAATATCACGGAAACGAGGTAACAGGCGATGTCTAACCTTCCGCAAAACGATCTGTTCGAAGGTATTGAAGGCGAGCAGCCTTCCGACAATGTTCAACCCGAACAGGAAGTGATCGAACCCGCTGCAAGCAGCGGCGGCGGCAACGTCCGCCAGTTCGCACCGCTGCCGCCGCCGCCCGACGGCGACTCCGTGCCGCTCGCGCAGTACGCCGAGCGCGCCTATCTGGAATACGCGGTGTCGGTCGTCAAGGGGCGCGCACTGCCGGATGTGTGCGACGGACAGAAGCCGGTGCAGCGCCGCATCCTCTACGCGATGCGCGAGATGGGGCTGGCGCACAACAGCAAGCATGTGAAGTCGGCGCGCGTCGTCGGCGAGGTGCTGGGCAAGTTCCACCCGCACGGCGACTCGTCGGCTTACGAGGCGATGGTGCGATTGGCGCAGGGCTTCTCGATGCGCTATCCGCTGGTGGACGGTCAGGGCAACTTCGGTTCGCGCGACGGCGACAACGCGGCGGCGATGCGTTACACCGAAACGCGACTGACCCCGATAGCCGACCTGCTGCTGTCCGAGCTGAGCATGGGCACGGTGGACATGAAGCCGAACTACGACGGCCACTTCCAGGAGCCGGCGATGCTGCCGGCGCGCCTGCCTATGGTGCTGCTCAACGGCGCATCCGGCATCGCCGTGGGTATGGCGACCGAGATACCGTCGCACAACCTGCGCGAGATCGGCACGGCCGCAGCACTCTGCGTGCGCAACCCGGACTGTTCGGATGCGGAGCTGATGGCCTCGATCACCGGCCCCGACCTGCCCAGCGGCGGGCAGATCATCTCGTCGGCGCACGAGATACGCGAGTGCTACCGCACCGGGCGCGGTTCGCTGAAAATGCGCGCGCGCTGGAAGATCGAAGAGATGGCGCGCGGCCAGTGGCGCGTGGCCGTCTACGAACTGCCGCATGGCACCTCCGCGAAGAAGATCATGGAGGAGATCGAGGAACTGACCAACCCCAAGGTCAGGGCCAACAAGAAAGCCTTGTCGCAGGAACAGGTGCAGTGCAAGCAACTGCTGTTGTCCGTCATAGATCGGGTGGCCGACGAGTCCGACAAGGACCACGCGGTGCGTCTGGTGTTCGAGCCGAAATCCAGCCGCCAGTCCGCCGACGAGCTGATGACTATCCTGCTCGCGCACACCAGCCTGGAGAGCTCGCTGCAGCTCAACATGGTGATGATCAGTCTGGACGGTCGCCCGAAGCAGAAGCCCATGGCCGAGATCCTGCGCGAGTGGGGCCAGTTCCGCCTGGCTACCGTGCGCCGCCGTTGCGAGCATCGCCTCGGTCAGGTCAACGACCGCATCCACATCCTCGACGGCCGCATGATCGTCTATCTCAATCTGGACGAGGTGATTGCGCTGATCCGCGAGTCGGACGAACCTAAGCCTGCATTGATAGCACGCTTCGATCTGTCCGACCGGCAGGCCGAGGACATCTTGGAGATCCGCCTGCGCCAGCTGGCGAAGATGGAAGGCATCAAGATCGAGCGCGAGCTGCAACAGTTGAAGGACGAGGGTGCGGAACTGGGCAAGCTGCTCGGCTCCGATTCCGCGATGCGCCGCCGCGTCGCGAAAGAGATCGACGACGACATCAAGACCTTCGGCGACGAACGCCGCACGCTGATCGAGCAGGCCGAGCGCGTCGTGCTGACCGCGCAGGTCGTGGACGAGCCGGTCACTGTGGTGATCTCGCGCAAGCACTGGGGACGCACAAGGCAGGGCCACGGTCTCGACCTCTCCGGCATCTCGTTCAAGGAAGGCGACGGCCTGCTGGGCGCGTTCGAATGCCGCACCACCGACCACTGCATCGTCATTTGCAGCAACGGCCGCGTGTGCAGCATCCCGGTGCACCAGCTGCCGGGCGGCCGCGGCGACGGCGTGCCGCTGTCCACGCTGATCGACGTAGCGACCGGCGCGAAGATCGTCCACGTGATCTGCGGCAACGCCGAACAGCATGTGCTGCTGGCCACTTCCGCCGGTTACGGTTTCTCCTGCACGATAGCTAACATGATCGGCCGCAACAAGGCCGGCAAGCAATTCATCAGCGTGGAAGACGAGCAGATTTTGCAACCGGCATTGTTCGCCCCGTCCGAGAAATCGCTGGTCGTCGCCGCCTGCCGTTCCGGCCGTTTGCTCGCCTTCCTGCTCGTCGAGATGAAGCAGCTTTCCGGCGGCGGCAAAGGCGTCGTGGTGATGGGTATCGCGGAGGACGACGAGTTGGCCGCGGTCACGGTGATCGCCAGTCCCCGTGTCACGGTGATCGCGACCAACGGCAGCCGCGAGCAGGTGATACAGCTCAACGACAAGGACCTGCAAGGCCACTTCGGCAAACGTGCCCGCATGGGCAAGATGCTGCCGGTGAAGGGCAAGTCGTTTGTGGCTGCTCTTAAGTCGTAGGTCAGGCCGATATTTTTAAAGCGTAACGCAATGAACCATAACAAGAAAATAACTGTGCTGTTCGTCTGCATGGGCAACATCTGCAGATCACCCACCGCCGAGGCGGTGTTCCGTCATTACGTCGAGAATGCGGGGCTGTCGGAACATATCCAGATCGACTCGGCGGGCACGCACGATTACCACATCGGCGAACCGCCCGATGCGCGCACCCAGCGGGCGGCGCAGCAGCGCGGCTACGATATGAGTGCGTTGCGCGGCAGGCAGGTCGGGGCGTCGGACTTCGAACGCTTTGATTTCGTGCTGGCGATGGATCGCGCCAACCTCGCTATCCTGCAACGCCTTGCGCAACAGGGCGGGGGCGACCCGCACCTGTTCCTCGAATACGCCAAACATCACAAGGAACGCGAAGTTCCCGATCCCTACTACGGCGGCGCGGATGGTTTCGAACGCGTGCTGGACATGGTGGAGGATGCGGCGGAGGGGCTGTTGTTGCATATCAGGCAGAAACAATTCGAGCGTTAAGCCCCAGCCCTTTGTTTCTTGAGGTTGAGCGGAAGCATTTTTCCGCGCGATTTCCTCTTCTTTTCAAGTCTTCCCCAGAGCATGGGCGAAGATGAATTCCATTTGCACGGATAACTTGGGCATCCCATCTGCTCAAATTTACGGCGAGTGGTAATCCCCCTCATTTCCTCCGTGTTTTTTGCTGTGTCAGTCCTCCTGAGGCCTTGTATTTACTCGCACAACCAAATTGTCCTCGATTTTTTCATCTGAAATGAGAGTTTCACACCTTAAGTGAAAAATATGTAAATAATTGCGCGGGGTAACACTTTATTACTATATCCATCTTGCCATATATGACTATGCATTTCACCTGTGCGGGTTATAGGCGTTAACAATCATCTCGCTTAGCATGTCAAATGATAAATACGATAAATCGCGAGATGCGGAAATTATGAAAATATGGGTACGCTTGGTTGGTGGGATATTGATCATATTAACCATTGCATGGTCCGGCATGATTTGGTGGAGCACCGTCCAGCAACGGGAGTCCGCAATCGAACAGGCCCGCAGTTATTCTTACAGTGTGCACCATATGACCTTGTCCGGCCTGACGGGCATGATGATTACCGGCACGGTTAGCCAGCGTGCGGTCTTTCTCGATCAAATACGTCAATCCGAAGATATCAAGGAATTGAGAGTCATTCGCGGCGAGGCGGTGAGCAATCAGTTCGGCCCCGGCGAGGGAGGCGAAAGCAATGCCGATCCGGTTGAGCGGGAAGCGATGCAGGCTGCCCAGCCTTACATTCAGGTTGTCCAGGATGGCGACGGCGAGAGCCTGCGTGCGGTCATTCCGGCCATCGCCCAGAAAAACTACCTCGGCAAAAATTGCTTGACGTGTCACTCGGTTCCCGAGGGCTCCGTGCTGGGAGCCGTCAGCATGAGAATTTCACTCGATAAGGTGAATGCTTCCGTTCTGGATTTTCGCTTGAAAATCGTGGTGGCGGCCTTGGTGTTGATGATGCCGGTCGCTTTATTCGTTTATCTCTTTATCAACCATTCGGTTTGCATTCCGCTGCAGATGATAGCCCGCAACCTGAACGACATCGCGGATGGCGATGGCGATTTGACCAGGCGCTTGGTTGTTTGCGGCAAGGATGGGATAGGTGAAATCTCGCAGGCTTTCAACAAGCTTATGGTCAAGCTGCAATCCACTATAAATGACATCAAGCTTGGTGCGGAACAAGTGCTGACCACCAGCATTAATCTGGCCTCTGTTTCAGCCCAAGGCGCGGCGAATTCGCAAATGCAAAGTCAGGAAGCTTATGCCATGGCCGCTCAGGCTGAAATCATGACCTATAACATCGACGGTATAGGCAGCCAGGCCGATGAAGTGCATGGCGTGACCACCCGGTCGCATGAGCTTTCCTTGCGCGGAGGCGAAATAATTTACAACGCCGTTACCGAGATGAACAAGATCACCGAGACGGTGAGCGAGTCATCGAACATTATTCAGGATCTCGGTCGGCAATCCGATCAGATATCGACCATCGTTAAGGTGATCAAGGAAGTTGCCGAGCAAACGAATCTGCTCGCGCTCAACGCCGCCATCGAAGCCGCGCGCAGGCGAACAGGGGAGAGGGTTTGCGGTGGTGGCCGATGAGGTGCGCAAGCTGGCGGAGCGCACCAGCCAATCTACCCGGGAAATTACGTCGATGGTCGAGAGGATACAAGCGGGCACCAAGCAGGCGATCGACAGCATGGAAGCAGGCGTGGCGCGAGTCAACGAGGGAGCCATGCTGGCAAATCAGGCGGGAGATGCCATCAATCTGATCAAATCCGAGGCGCAAGTGGTGGTGGAGCGGGTAAGCGAAATTTCGGCATCCCTGCACACGCAAAGCCAAACCAATAGCGAGAATGCCCGGATGGTTGAAAACATTGCCCGCCTGACGGATGAGAATAGCTCGGCTTTCCAAAATACCGCCGACTTGACTCATCATTTGAAGGGGTTGGCGGACAACCTGCAAAACATAGTTGGACGCTTCAAAACCTGAGTTTTTTTCGTGTGGTTGATTTTTATAGAGGAGGCATTAAATGAATTTTGACGACGCAGTAGCGGCACATATTAAGTGGAAAGTTCGGCTAAACCAATTTATCGATGGCACCAGTACGGAACAACTCAAGAGCGACACGGTATGCAAGGACAACCTGTGCGACTTGGGAAAATGGATTTATGGTGATGGAGCGAAATTCAACAAACTTCCTCATTACAAGGACTTGGTGACCAAACACGCGAACTTTCACCGATCTGCGGCGGACGTGATCAAGAAAGTCGAAGGTGGCGACAAACCCGGAGCCAAGTCGTTGCTGGCCGGACCGTTCACTCTGGCATCAAAGGATACCGTGGCGGCCATCATGGAGTTGAAAAAAGAAGCGAAATAAGCTTGGGTAGCTTTGACAAGAGAGCCGCACGACGAGAGTCATGCGGCTTTCTTGTTAACGAAACGACATGGCAGGAGTTCAGCTTGGCTGCGCGATAAGCGTAGCAACCTGGCGACCATGAAGGTTGCCGCCACCCCGTACGATGAAACGCCCCGAACTCGCGGATATTTCGTAGGAGCCCAGCTCTGCTGGGCGATAAGCACGTTGCGCAACCTGTTGCCTGATTACTCCCCCAGATTCATCCGCCTGATGTAGTGGCAGGTATAGCCCTGCGGATGTTTGACCAGATAGTCCTGGTGATACTCCTCGGCGCGGTAAAACTCCTTGAACGGCACGACCTCGGTGACGATCTTCGCCTGCCATTCGCCGGACGACTCGACGGTCTTGATGACTTCCTCGGTGGTGCGCTTCTGCTCCTCGTTCGCATGAAAGATCGCCGAACGGTATTGCGTGCCGATGTCGTTGCCCTGGCGGTTCTTCGTGGTCGGGTTGTGCATGCGGAAGAACTCGAACAGCAGGTGGCGATAGGTCAGCTTCGCGGGATCGAATACGATCTTCAGCGACTCGGCATGTCCCGTCCGCCCGGTCTTCACGATGTCGTAAGTCGCGTTCGGCGTCTCGCCGCCGGTATAGCCGACCTCGGTCTCCAGCACACCGGGAATCTGGCGGACAAGTTCCTCCATTCCCCAGAAGCAGCCTCCGGAGAGATAGGCGGTTTGGGTGGGGGTGGGCATGGCATCTCCTTTTGCGAAGGCGGCGGTTGAGAACAGCAGGATGAAGAGGGATAGGAGGCGGAGGAGCATTGATGCGCGGCTTTTTGTGCAGGTCCGGTGGATAATGGATTGGGCGTCACTTACCGTCTTGCTGAGCAATGGTTGCAGCGAGCTTCTTCGCGAGGCCCGGGCCGACCCCCTGGACTTTTTGGAGTTCAGATAGCTCGGCATGCTGAATTTGTTCAACGGAACGAAAGCCTGACTCATAGAGGGCGCGGGCAGTTTTTCGACCTACCCCTGGGAGTGTGAGAAACGAGCGATAAAAGAGGTTGCGGGGGAAATCTTCATACGTATCCGCAAGCCGCTTCCAGAAGGCCGAGTACTCAGGTGTTTGAGCGGCGAGGGTGTGGAGTTCCCCAAGCTTGACTTCGTCTTTGTGGTCGCTTTCGAAAATTCGTCGGAAATCCAGGAGAAACGGTAAATAGGTCTCTGGATGCTGTGGTCCAATATCGGTTGCGTGTTGCGAAGGAGGAAGCTCAGGGAGGTCAATGCCGAGGCTCTTCCAAGATTTGGTCTTGGGAGCCCAAATTCCTTGGCTTTGATCGCCGTATTGCGGCACCTTACTCGGAGGACCGGCAAACACATCACCATGATGAATGAGAACTGAGTATGGAGTCGTGACGTGAAGCGTCGCAACAAACTCGACCCCTTCGAGGATATTTTCGTTTGCGTCGTATGTTGCATCACCGACGAAGTGGACTGGCGGCGTAGGCTGTGGAGATGGCGCCGTTTTCGTTCGTGGTGAGAACAGTCGCTTGAGCCAGTTCATGTCTAGAACCTCCGGTATTCATATTGGCACATGGTCTGTTGGCAATTGACCGATAATAACTGCATCGAGATCAATGCCGGACAACAACATAATTGCTTTATATGCTTCCAGCAATGTGTCATGAATTGACTCAAGGTCGTCCAACATAATCCGCCTTCCCTCATCGGTATTTCTGCGAAAGTTGTGGTGCCGGTAGAACGAGTGCGAAAGGTGGTTGCGCTTCTCGATGGCACGAGAAAGAAGGGTTTCGAGATGGCTTACCGTTTCAGTTGAGTTACCTACGTTCTTAAGCAACTGCCCGAGAGTCTGACGATTTATCTTTTTGAAAAGATCAGATGCGCGCTCTGGATTTTTTTCGTTTAAAAGATTTTCTTCGGCAACGCCAATCTTGATGAGGATATTGCCGAGTTCAGTCTCAAGTAGCTGAGCTGCTTCTGAAGTCTCTCCGAACTTTCGGTACACATCATCAAGCGTTGGCACATAGCCTCCCTGATCGTCTAACGTAAAGTAGCCGGCACAAATTCTGGATATTCTGGAGCGAACTGCCGTATAAGCTGCTTCATGACTTGCATCCTATTGATTGCTTTGACAGGGCAAAACATAACACGGCAGAGGCTACTTGCAAAAGCGGCTAGGGTTCGCGGTGCGCATGGGCGCTTGTGGCTACGGCCGCTCGCGTTGCGGGCTTAACCTGCGCAAGCGTAAACAACACGCCGCAGGCTTGTTGCGGCGGAGACTAACCTTCAGGTTATGTCGGAGCCAATAGCCTGCGCCGCAAGCGCGCAGCCTTATGCTACCGGCGTTCCTTCTTCATCGCGGCGGCAGCCTCGCGTTTCGCGTCCTTTTCCTTTTCCGTTGCGCGTTTGTCATGCTGCTTCTTGCCCTTGGCGAGGCCGATTTCCAGCTTCACCCGACCGCCCTTGTAGTGCATGTCCAGCGGCATCAGCGTGTAGCCGGCACGCTGGACCTTGCTGATGATCTTGTCGATCTCGCTAGCGTGCAGCAGCAGTTTGCGGGTGCGGGTGGGGTCGGGGAGGATGTGGGTGGAGGCGCTGGTCAACGGGCTGATGTGCGAGCCGATCAGGAAGAGTTCGTTGTCTTTGACGACGACGTAGGCTTCCTTGAGTTGCGCGCGTCCGGCGCGGATGGCCTTGACCTCCCAGCCTTGGAGCATGAGGCCGGCTTCGTATTTGTCCTCGATGAAGAAATCGTGGAAAGCCTTCTTGTTCTGGATGATGCTCATGAAACAGATGAGTTTTGTGGTGTGTTCGGCTATTCTACCAGCCTTTGATTCGGCAGCTTCGGTAAGCAATGGCCCTGGTGGAGAAAACGGTACTGGTCGCGCACAGCGCGGAGCAGATGTTCAATCTGGTGGATCGCGTGGAGGAATACCCGTTGTTTCTGCCCTGGTGCGGCGGCGCGAGTGTCGCCGAGCGGGAAGGGACGACGGTGCATGCCACGGTGCACATCGATTACCACCACCTCAAGCAGCATTTCACCACCGAGAATACGCGCACGGCGCCGCACCGGATCGATATGACGCTGCAGGACGGGCCGTTCCAGCATCTGGACGGTAGTTGGCAATTCATCCCGTTGAGCGATTCGGCCTGTAAAATAGAATTCCGGCTGCACTACGAGTTTTCCAGCAAGCTGCTGGAGAAGCTGGTCGGGCCGGTGTTTCATTACATCGCAAATAGTTTCGTGGATGCTTTCATCCACCGGGCAGAAAAGATTTATCCAGAGATATGAACGAGACCATCAACATCGAAGTGGTGTACGCATTGCCGCACGAGCAGACGTTGCTCAAGAAGAATGTACCTGCCGGCACGACCGTGGCCGATGCGCTTCAGGCCAGCGGCATCCTGCAAAAGCATCCCGAACTCAACCTCGCAACCAGCAAGCTGGGCATCTTCGGCAAACTGATCAAGGCCGATGCCGTGCTGCGCGACAAGGATCGCATCGAGATATATCGCCCGCTGATCGCCGACCCCAAGGAGGTGCGCCGCAAGCGCGCCGAAGAGGGCAAGGTCATGAAAAAAGGCGGCGGCGAAGCCTGATGCTGGATCACGACCTGCACTGCCATTCCAATGTATCCGACGGTACGCTGACGCCGACCGAGCTGGTCGAGCGAGCGGCGGGGCGCGGCGTGAAGATGCTGGCGCTGACCGACCACGACGACGTGGACGGGCTGGACGAGGCGCGCGCCGCGGCTGCGCGGCACGGCATGGAATTCGTCAACGGCGTGGAGATCTCGGTGTCCTGGCGCAGCCACACGCTGCATGTCGTCGGCCTCGGCATCGATCCGCTTTACCCGCCGCTGGTGCAGGGACTGCAGGGCGTACGCAGCGGGCGCGGCGCGCGCGCGCAGCAGATGGCCGACGAACTGGCCAAGGCCGGCATCGGCGGCACGCTGCAGGGCGCTTATCGCTATGCGGCCAATCCCAACATCATCGGGCGTACGCATTTCGCGCGCTATCTGGTCGAGGCGGGGCACTGCAAGGATGTGAAGAGCGTGTTCAACCGCTATCTGGCGAAGGGCAAGCCGGGCTATGTGGCGCACGAATGGGCCAGCCTGCCGGATGCGATCAGCTGGATACGCGGCAGCGGCGGCATCGCGGTGCTGGCGCATCCGGGCCGCTACATGGTCGGGCGTCACAGCATGGGCAAGAAGACCATGCGCGAGCTGCTGGTCGAGTTCGTCGAGTGTGGCGGGCAGGCGCTGGAGGTGGTGACCGGCAGCCACACGCAGGAGCAATACGCCGAGTTCGCGCGCTATGCGGAGGAGTTCGGCCTGCTGTGTTCCTGCGGTTCCGATTTTCATAGTCCGAACGAGAGCTACCGCGACATGGGACGTTTGCCGGACCTGCCGATGAGCTGCCGTCCGGTGTGGGAAAACTGGGGGGCGGCCGCGCCGTCCCCGATTTTGAAGGTGGCTTGATGGCGCAACATTTCGTGATTCATCCGGACAACCCCAACACGCGATTGATCCGCCAGGCGGCGGCGATGCTGCGCGACGGCGCGGTGATCGTCTATCCGACCGACTCCGGCTATGCGCTGGGCTGCCGCCTCGACGACAAGGACGCGGTGACGCGCATCCGCCAGATACGCCAGCTCGACGAGCAGCACCACATGACGCTGATGTGCCGCGACCTGTCGGAGATCTCGCGCTATGCGCGCGTGGACAACGTCAAGTTCCGCCTGCTGAAGAGCAACACGCCCGGCAGCTACACCTTCATCCTGGAGGCGACCAAGGAAGTGCCGCGACGCTTGCAGCATCCGAAGCGCAGCACGGTCGGCATCCGTGTTCCCGACCATCCGGTGGCGCTGGCGCTGCTGGAGGAGATAGGCGAGCCGATGTGCAGCTCCACGCTGATCCTGCCGGACGCGCACCATCCGCTGACCGATGTCGAAGAGATACGCGAGTATCTGGAGCGCAGCGTCGAGCTGGTCGTCGAAGGCGGCGCGGTCGGGCTGGACCCGACCACGGTGATCGACCTGACCGGCGATGCGCCGGTGCTGCTGCGGCGCGGTCGCGGCAACATTGCTAACTTCGGTATCGAGGAATAATGCAACCAGACCGACGGATTCAGTGTTGTAGGTCGGGTTTTAACCCGACAAACAGCGCTGATAAATGCCGTCGGGTTAAAACCCGACCTACGAAAAATTCGGCGAAATTTATGGAATCAATAGTTAAATGCAGCTAGACCAACTGATCCAGACCATCAGCCTCGCGGCGATTCCGGTGCTGTTCGCCATCACGTTGCATGAGGCGGCGCACGGCTATGTCGCGCGCCACTTCGGCGACATGACCGCGTACCAGCAGGGGCGCATCAGCCTGAACCCGCTGCGCCATATTGATCCGATAGGCACGGTGCTGGTGCCGCTGCTGACGATGCTGGTCGGCGGCATCCTGTTCGGCTGGGCCAAGCCGGTGCCGGTAAATTTCGCCGCGCTGCGTCGCCCCAAGCAGGACATGCTGTGGGTCGCCATCGCCGGCCCGGCTTCGAATCTGGTGATGGCGCTGGGCTGGGCGCTGCTTTACAAATTCGCCTGGTCGTTTCCCGGCAGTTATTTCGCCGAACCGCTGCTGGGCATGGCCGAGTGGGGCATCAAGATCAACGTGGTGCTGATGGTGCTGAACCTGTTGCCGCTGCCGCCGCTGGACGGCGGGCGCGTCGCGATCAGCCTGCTGCCGTACCGTCAGGCGTTCCAGCTGTCGAAGATAGAGCCGTACGGCATGTTCATCCTGATCTTCCTGGCGATCACGCCGGTGCTGGGCTGGATACTGCTGCCGCTGGTGAGGCTGGTGTATAAATTGATTTCTGTTCTGTTTGGGATATAGGTAGATATGTTTGCGGATCGAGTTTTATCGGGCATGCGCCCCACGGGGAGTTTGCATCTGGGCCATTACCACGGGGTGCTGAAGAACTGGGTGCAGATGCAGCACGAATTCGAGTGTCTGTTCTTCGTGGCCGACTGGCACGCGCTGACCACGCACTACGACAACCCGCAGGTGATCGAGCAGAGCGTGTGGGACATGGTGGTGGACTGGCTCGCCGCCGGCGTCGATCCGGCGCATGCGACGATGTTCATCCAGTCGCGCGTGCCTGAGCACGCCGAGCTGCACCTGCTGCTGTCGATGATCACGCCGCTGGGCTGGCTAGAGCGCATGCCGACCTACAAGGATCAGCAGGAGAAACTGTCCGGCAAGGACCTCTCCACCTACGGCTTCCTCGGCTATCCGCTGCTGCAGAGCGCGGACATCCTGATCTACCGCGCGACCCAGGTGCCGGTGGGCGAAGACCAGGTGCCGCACATCGAATTCACCCGCGAGATCGCGCGCCGTTTCAACCACATCTACGGGCGCGAGCCGGGCTTCGAGGAGAAGGCCGAGGCCGCGGTGAAGAAACTGGGCAGCAAGAAGGCCAAGCTTTACAGCGAGCTGCGCGTGCGTTTCCAGGAACAGGGCGACGACGAGGCGCTGCTGTCGGCCAAGTCGCTGCTGGACGAGCAGCAGAGCCTCAGTCACGGCGACCGCGAGCGCCTGTTCGGCTATCTGGAAGGCGGCGGCAAGATGATCCTGTCGGAGCCGCAGGCGATGCTGACGGTCGCCTCGAAGATGCCGGGGCTGGACGGGCAGAAGATGTCCAAGTCCTATAACAACACCATCACGCTGCGCGAAGACGAGGCCAGCGTCGGCAAGAAGATACGCACCATGCCGACCGACCCGGCGCGCATCCGCCGCACCGATCCGGGCACGCCCGAGAAGTGCCCGGTCTGGTCGCTGCACCAGGTGTATTCCAGCGAAGACACCAAGCAATGGGTGCAGCAGGGCTGCAAGAGCGCGGGCATAGGCTGCATCGAATGCAAACAGCCGGTGATCGACGGAGTGCTGGCCGAACAGCGCCCGATGCGCGAACGCGCGCAACTGTATCTGGACGATCCCGCGCTGGTGCGCAACATCATCGCCGACGGCTGCGAGAAGGCGCGCGAACTGGCGCGCGAGACCATGCGCGACGTGCGCGAGGCGATGGGGTTGAGCTATAGCTAGCGATATGAGCGGAACCCAGCTGCCATTGCATCCTGTCGCGCATATCCACGGCGAGCCGTTGCTGGAGATGCCGCAGGACCTGTACATCCCGCCGGATGCGCTGGAACTGGTGCTGGAGAGTTTTCAGGGGCCGCTCGACCTGCTGCTGTACCTGATCCGCCGGCACAACCTCGATGTGCTGGACATTCCGATGGCGGAACTGACCCGGCAGTACATGGGCTACATCGAGCTGATGCAGCAGAACCGGCTGGAGCTGGCCGCAGAATACCTGCTGATGGCCGCAGTGCTGATCGAGATCAAGTCGCGCATGCTGCTGCCGCGGCAGCCCAAGCTCAGCGAGACGGGGCCGGAAGATCCGCGCGCCGAACTGATGCGTCGACTGCTGGAATACGAGCAGATGAAAGAGGCCGCACAGAAACTCAACGAGCTGCCGCAGGCGGGGCGCGATTTTCAGATCGTGCAGGTGCTGATCGAGCGCACCGTGCAGGAGCGCCTGCCCGAAGTCAGCGTCGAAGACCTGCGCCAGACTTGGATGGGCTTGCTGGCGCGCGCCAAACTGAACAAGCACCACAAGGTGCGCCGCGAACAGCTGTCGGTGCGCGAGCAGATGACGCATGTGCTGCGCTGCCTGCAGGGCGGCGAGTTCGTGTCGTTCGACCAACTGTTCGAACTGGATGGCGGCGTGCCGAAACTGGTCGTAACCTTCATTGCAGTGCTCGAACTGGCGAAGGAATATCTGGTGGAAATCCAGCAAAGCGAAATATTTGGGAGCATCTATGTCCGAACAAGCCGAGCCATTACCGCAGCAGAGTGACCTCAATCCCGTCGGGAGTGATGACGCCAATGCGATCAGCGTCGACCTGTTCGGCGGGAAGATGAACACCGAGCAGTTCAAGCGCGTACTCGAAACCGCGCTGCTGACCACGACCGAACCGCTGCCGGTATCCGAACTGAAGAAGCTCAGTGACGTATCGCTGGACACCCGTCAGATGGAAGTCGTGCTCGAAGAATTGGCGCAGGACTGGCAGGGGCGCGGCGTCGAATTGAGTCGCGTCGCCAGCGGCTGGCGCTTCCGCGCCAGACCCGAGATGCAGCAATACCTCGATCGCATGAATCCGCAGAAGCCGCCGCGCTATTCGCGCGCGGTGCTGGAGACGCTGGCGATCATCGCCTACCACCAGCCGGTCACACGCGGCGACATCGAAGAAATCCGCGGCGTCGCCGTGTCTTCGCAGATATTGAAGACGCTGGAAGCGCGCGGCTGGGTCGAAGTCGTCGGCACTCGCGATGCGCCCGGCAAACCTGAACTATTCGCTACCACCAAGCAAATGCTGGACGACCTGAACCTGCGCATGTTGAGCGATCTGCCGTCGCTGCAGGAGATAGGTTCGTTGCTGGAGCAGGAGACGGCGGCTGAGGCCGCTTCCGTGCGGACATCTGCGCCTGCTGAGCCCATGGCCGCGCCAGTAGCAGAGCCTGCGCCCGCGCCCGTCGCAATACCGGCATCCGCTTCGGTGCCGGTTTCCAGCCCTTCGCATGCGGAGACGGATGCCCCCGAAGGCTGGCCCTTCGGGCCTGAAGATGCGGCGAACGACCAATCGTGAATCGTAGGGGCGCGATTCATCGCGCCCGGAATACCCACGACAGGTAAATTGATGCATTGATGAATTTGGGCGCGATGAATCGCGCCCCTACGGATATAGCGCAATGTCTTTTGGAAGCCATGACTACATCTCTTAAACCCACGGGTCGCACGCTGGAAGAATTTCAACCGCTTAAACCGGCGGAGCAGAAGCTGCTGGAGGCTTGTCGAGAAGGGACAGTTGCGCACATTTCGGATGAGCGCCCCAAAGATAAAACCGAAGACAACACCGTGCGCGCTGCCTTTCTGCGATTTCTCGCGCTGGGTGGGGACGAGGAAGCGCCGGTGCATGAACATGGTGTGCAATTAATCGGTGCCTGGATCGAAGGCGAGTTGGATATGAAGGCTGCCAAGGTTCCCTTTGGCCTTACTATTCGGGTATGTCACTTCGATTGCCCCCCCGTATTTCGTGGCGCGAGAATCCAAGGAACACTTAATCTTGGCGACTGCCAGTTTCCCGGTTTTGATGGGGATAGGCTTGCTTGTAATGGCGATCTGATTCTTGATAGCTGTACATCTTCGGGAGAAGTGCTACTGGATAGAGTAAAAATTGACGGGGAACTCAGTTGCGAAAGAACCCAATTCCTTGCTAGGTTCTATGCCCTGTCTCTAAAGAGTGCGACAATTAAAGGCAGTGTAACGCTGGATCATGGCTATATTCCCACAGGGAAAGTGAAGCTGGTCGGAGTGCGAATTAGTAAAAATCTTAGTTGCTACTACATGAGATTTGGCCACTCTGGATTTGCCCTGTCGCTAGAGGGATCGGTGGTGGAGGGGGTGTTCTTTTTCGCCAAGTTACATGGCTCAGTTGGGGTTTTTCTTGCAGTTAGCCATGTTGGGCATCTGGCTGATAATGAAGAGAGTTGGGGACGCTCTTATTTGGATGGCTTTACTTATAACAGTTTCGTCTTGTCGCCGACTGCCGCTGCCCGCCGCCTCGCATGGCTGGATAAGCAAAGCGAGGCACATTCCGGGCTTAGTGGAGATGGTGTGGAATTTAAACCTCAGCCTTGGCGGCAGCTAGCCAAAGTGCTGCGGGAAATGGGTCATGTGGAGGATGCTCGACAGGTGTCGATTGCCTTCGAACATCGTTTGCGTAAGGCTAATCTGATTGGGCAGGCTCCCAAGGAATGGGGCGAATTTCGTTCATGGTTGTACCGCAAGGTCAGCCGTGGCGGGCATTGGTTGTTCTGGGTGCTTACTGGCTACGGCTATCGTCCCTTACGCTTGCTGGGTTGGATGTTCGGCATGTGGCTACTTTGCGCTGGTGTCTACTGGTATGCCGCAGTAGCGCAGAGCGTGTTCGCTCCTTCCGATCCACTGATATTCCAGAACGAAGCATATAAGTATTGCCGCCCCGATTATGTCGCGTCGCAGCCCGCAAGCTCGGTTCCGGCAAGCATGCAAGGCGCTGGCAATTGGTATTTGTGTTCTGAGTTGCGTGAGGAGTATTCAGGATTCAGTCCACTTGCCTATTCGCTGGACGTGATTCTGCCTCTGGTGGATTTGCAGCAGGAGTCCGCATGGGCACCGTTGATCCCGACGCCCAAAGATGCTTGGTATCGAGAGCTGTTTGCGGTCTTCGATTGGAAGCATGTCACGCGTTTGGTGTTGTGGTTCGAGATCTTGTTCGGGTGGGTGTCCAGTCTATTGTTGGTGGCAGTGGTGTCCGGTTTGACCAAGCGGCGCGAAGAATGAATTGGCGTGGATCATGGCGAGAGATTCAGGGCGCAATGAATTGCGCCCCTACCACGCATCCTTTCGTAAGGGCGTGATTCATCACGCCCAAGCCCCTGTGCGATTTACCATGTCCGATACGCCATCATTCGATCCCCGCATTCACCATCGCCGTTCAATCCGTCTGCGCGGTTACGATTATTCGCAGGCTGGGGTGTATTTCGTCACATTGTGCGCCCATGAACGGGCTCGTCTGTTTGGTAGCATGGAAGGGGCAGTAGTGAGGTTGAACGAGGTCGGACATCTGGTGCAACGTCTTTGGGAACAATTGCCTGAACATTTCTCTGGTGTCGAGCTGGATGCGTTCGTGGTGATGCCGAATCATGTTCATGGCATCGTGGTGTTGAGCGATTTGGGCGCGATGAATCGCGCCCCTACGGTTGGGGAAATTATCCGTGCCTACAAGGCGCGTTGCACCCACGGGATCAATCGTTTGCATGGCACAAAGGGGCAGCCGATTTGGCAGCGCAATTATTACGAGCACATCATCCGCAATGAATCCTCGTTGCAGGAGATTCGCGAGTACATTGCAAATAACCCCGCGCAATGGGCAATCGACCGCGAAAACCCCGATGCCGTAGGGGCGCGATTCATCGCGCCCAATGACAACGAGGCGATGAAACCGGGTGCGATGAAACCGGGTGCGATGAGTCGCGCCCCTACAGAGAAAGATAACAAGAAATGAAACTGATCCAGTCGCACGACAACCCCTTTTTCAAAGACCTCGTCAAACTCGCCGGTTCGGCGCGGCAGCGCGGCAAGGCGGGGCAGACGTTGCTGGACGGCACGCATCTGCTGGCCGCGTATCTGGATGCGGGCAAACAGCCGTTGCATATCCTGCTGAATAGCGCGGCGCTGAAAGACGACGAGGTCGAGGCTTTGCTGAAGCGAGCCTCCGGCGTGCAGATGACGCAGCTGGACGACAAGCTGTTCGCCGAGCTCACCGAGCTGAAGACGCCGACCGGCATCCTCGCTCTGGTCGAGATTTCGCAGCCGCGGCCGGCCGACAGCCGCTTCGCGCTGTTGCTGGAAGATATTCAGGACCCGGGCAACCTCGGTTCGATGCTGCGCTCGGCGGCGGCGGCGGGCTGCGATGCGGTGTATCTGTCCAAGGGCTGTGCCGATGCTTGGTCGCCGCGAGTGTTGCGCGCGGCGATGGGCGGGCACTTCGCGCTGTCCATTTACGAGGCGTCAGATTTGTTGGCGGTTGCGGCGACATTGTCGGGTACCGTGTTCGCGGCCTCGCTGCACGGGGATGCAGGTCTATACGATTGTGATCTTGGTGGCGATGTCGCCTTCGCGATTGGTAACGAGGGTGCAGGGCTGTCGCAAGCCTTGCAGGCCGCGGCCTCGCGGCGCTTTACTATCCCGATGCCCGGCAAGGTCGAGTCGCTGAACGCGGCCGCCGCGACCGCGGTCTGCCTGTTCGAGGCGGTTCGACAGCGCTCACGGGGCGCCGCATAAGCGCGATGTCCTTGACCTGTCTGGCTTTTTCGTTATAATGCGCGCCCCGTAGAGCCGATGGTCGGCTCTCGACCTTGCTCCACCGCTACGCATGGCGGGGGGCTGTTAACCGTAAGGAGATGTAATGCGTCATTACGAAATCGTGTTTATCGTGCATCCCGATCAGAGCGAGCAAGTGCCCGCGATGATCGAGCGTTATCGCACACTGGTTACTTCCAAGGGTGGTCAAATTCACCGTCTGGAAGACTGGGGTCGTCGCCAGTTGGCTTACCCGATCCAAAAAATTCACAAGGCACACTATGTGCTGATGAATATCGAATGCAACCAGGAAATCCTGGACGAGCTGGAGCATGCATTCCGCTTCAATGATGCGGTGCTGCGTCATCTGACCGTCAAGACCAAGGCCGCCGTTACCGAGCCTTCCGCGATGATGAAGGATGAGAAGTCCCGTTCCGTGCCTAGCGAAGTTGCTGCACCGGCAGCACCGGCTGCAGAAGCAGCTGCTGCGTAAGCATTGGCGCGTAACCAGGTTGTCATCAGCGGAGAGTTGATCGCACTGGATGGTTTGAGGTACACCCCGGCTGGGGTCGCGAGAGTGGAATTGACGATACGTCACAGCTCGCAACAGTCCGAAGCGAACGGTACAAGGCAGGTGCAGTGCGAAATCGATGCGCTGGCATTTGCCGAAACGGCCCACAAGGTCACCGGATTCGCGATAGGTCAAACCGTCAAGATGAAAGGCTTTCTGGCTCAGCGCAGCATGCGCAGCCGACAACTGGTTTTGCACATCAACGACATTATTTTGGAATAAGGAAACATCATGGCTCGTCCTGACAAGAAGAAAGATGACAAGAACAAGCGTTCTTCCCGCAACAATCTGTTCAAGCGCCGCAAGTTCTGCCGCTTCACAGTGGATAAGATCGCGGAAGTGGATTACAAGGATGTGAACATCCTCAAGGAATTCATCTCCGAGAACGGCAAGCTGATCCCGGCTCGCATCACCGGCACCAAGACACGCTACCAGCGTCAATTGAGCACCGCCGTGAAGCGCGCACGTTTCCTGGCTTTGATGCCGTACACCGACCTGCATTAAGGAGCAGAACATGCAAATCATTTTGATGGAAAAAGTGGCCAACGTTGGTCAATTGGGCGATGTGGTTAAGGTCAAGAACGGCTATGCCCGTAACTTCCTGATCCCGCAAGGCATGGCTAAGCGTGCTACCGCAGCCAACATGGCTGAGTTCGAAGCAAAGCGTGTCGAGATCGAAGCGGCCGACAAGGCCAAGCTGGCCGATGCACAGGCTCGCGGCGAGAAGCTGGCCGGTCTGACTGTGCAGATCGCACAGAAGGCAGGCGTGGACGGCAAGCTGTTCGGCTCCGTCACCAATGCCGACGTCGCCGCAGCGCTGGGTGCTCAAGGCTACGCTGTGGAGAAGTCGCAAGTGCGTATCGCTGGCGGCCACCTGAAGCAAATCGGTGACTACCCGGTCAGCATCGGTCTGCACACCGATGTGGTTGTGGATATCACCGTCTCGGTGCTCGGCGAACACTAATTCGTCTCGTATCGCGGCAATACAAAAAAAGGACTGGCGACAGTCCTTTTTTGTTTTCATATGATTTTGTTGGGCGGGTTAAAATGCTCCCCGATTTCACCTCAGGTCAACACTTTCTCTCATGAATAATTTCTCCGGCTCCGACGCGCAACTCGACCAGATCAAGCTGCCTCCCCATTCGGTGGAGGCGGAACAATCGGTGTTGGGTGGGCTGCTGCTCGAATCGGGCGCGCTGGATAAAATCATCGATCTGATTTTCGATAGCGACTTCTATCGTCATGAGCACCGCCTGATCTATCGCCAGATCGTGCGTCTGAGCGAGCAGGCCAAGCCGGTGGATGTGATCACCGTCGCCGAGGCGCTGGAAAATGCCGGCGAACTGGAAAAAGTCGGCGGTCTGCCGTATCTGGGCAGTCTGGCGCAGAACGTGCCGTCCGCGGCGAACATCCGCCGTTACGGTGAGATCGTGCGCGAGCGCTCGATCATGCGCAAGCTGGTGGAAGTCGGTAGCGAAATCGCCAGCAGCGCCTACAACCCGACCGGTCGCGATGCCGGGCAGTTGCTGGACGAGGCGGAGAGCAAGGTGTTCGAGATCGCCGAGGCGGGGTCCAAGGGCAAGCAGGGTTTCTTCTCTATGCCGCCGCTGCTGACGCAAGTGGTCGAGCGCATCGAGACACTATATGGTCGCGATAATCACAGCGAGGTGACCGGCACTGCAACCGGCTACACCGATCTGGACCGGATGACCTCTGGGCTGCAGCCCGGCGACCTAGTCATCGTTGCGGGGCGTCCGAGTATGGGCAAGACCGCATTCTCGATCAACATTGCGGAGAACGTCGCGCTGGAGGGCAAGCCGGTCGCGATTTACAGTATGGAAATGGGCGCGGCCCAGCTGGTGATGCGTATGTTGGGGTCGGTCGGTAAGCTGAATCAGCACGACCTGCGTACCGGTCGTCTGCAGGACGACGATTGGGGGCGATTGACCCATGCGTTGGGCAGGCTCAACGATGCGCCTATCTTCATCGATGAAACCCCGGGTTTGTCCGCGCTGGAACTTCGCGCTCGTTCGCGTCGCCTGCATCGTCAGCATGGCGAGTTGGGCTTGATCGTCGTGGACTATCTGCAGTTGATGAGCGGGAATGCAGGCAAGGCGAGCGAGAATCGCGCCACCGAGATCTCGGAGATTTCGCGTTCGCTGAAGGCGTTGGCAAAAGAGTTGCATGTGCCGGTGATTGCGCTGTCTCAGTTGAACCGTAGTCTGGAGCAGCGTCCCAACAAACGACCAGTGATGTCCGACTTGCGCGAGTCCGGCGCTATCGAGCAGGATGCCGATTTGATCCTGTTTATCTATCGCGATGAAGTCTACAACAAGGATTCTCCAGACAAGGGCAAGGCCGAGATCATTATCGGCAAGCAGCGTAACGGTCCGATCGGTACGGTGGGTTTGGCGTTCCGTGGCGAATATACTCGTTTCGAAAATCTGGCCGAAGGCGGCTATATCGACAGCGCGTATTAATCATTTTTGAAAATTTGAAAATAGTTGATGATTTCGTTTGAGGCGCGGATACCTTTTGTATATAATGCGGCCTCTTTAGGCGCGTAGCTCAGCTGGTTAGAGCACTACCTTGACATGGTAGGGGTCGTTGGTTCGAGTCCAATCGTGCCTACCAACACTTCGAGTGCGGCAATGCCGCACTTTGTATTTTCAGGAAGCAAAAACATGCCAGTCATCACTTTGCCGGATGGTTCGCAGCGCAGCTTTGATCAATCCGTTACTGTAGCCGATGTCGCGATGAGCATAGGCGCAGGTCTTGCCCGTGCCGCACTGGCGGGCAAGGTGGACGGCAAGGTGGTGGATACCTCGCATCTGATCGAACAGGATGCTGCGCTGGCTATCATCACCGACAAGGATGTCGATGGCGTCGAGATTATTCGCCATTCGACCGCACACTTGCTGGCGCATGCGGTGAAGGAATTGTTCCCAGATGCTCAGGTGACCATCGGCCCGGTCATTGAAAACGGTTTCTTTTACGATTTTTCCTACAAGCGCCCGTTCACGCCGGAAGATCTGGCGGCGATCGAGAAGCGCATGGGCGAGATCGCCAAGCTGGATCTGCCTGTGGCGCGACGCGTGTTGCCGCGCGATGAGGCGGTCAGTTATTTCAAGCGTATCGGCGAGCAATACAAGGCCGAAATCATTGAGTCTATTCCCGCAGACCAAGATGTGTCGTTGTATAGCGAAGGCGAGTTCACCGACCTGTGTCGTGGTCCGCATGTGCCGTCCACTGGCAAGCTGAAGGCGTTCAAGCTGATGAAGGTGGCTGGCGCCTACTGGCGCGGCGATTCCAAGAACGAAATGCTGCAGCGCATCTACGGCACGGCCTGGGCGAAGAAGGAAGAGCTCGAAGCCTATTTGCACCAGCTGGAAGAAGCCGAGAAGCGCGATCATCGCAAGCTGGGCAAGCAGCTGGAACTGTTTCATATGCAGGACTCTTCGCCCGGTATGGTGTTCTGGCATCCCAAGGGTTGGACACTGTGGCAGGAAGTCGAGCAATACATGCGCCGCAAGTTCCGCAGCCACGGCTATCAGGAAGTGCGCACGCCGACGATCATGGATCGCACGCTGTGGGAGAAGTCTGGCCACTGGGAAAATTATCACGATAATATGTTCACGACATCGTCGGAGAATCGCGACTACGCGGTGAAACCGATGAACTGTCCGGGGCATGTGCAGATTTTCAATCACGGGCTGCATAGCTATCGCGACCTGCCGTTGCGTCTGGCGGAGTTCGGTTCCTGTCATCGCAACGAGACTTCGGGCTCCCTGCATGGTCTGATGCGCGTGCGCGGTTTCACGCAGGACGATGCGCACATCTTCTGTACCGAAGAGCAGGTGCAGTCCGAGGTGTCGAATTTTATCGTGATGCTGAACGAGGTGTATCGCGACTTCGGCTTCAATGAAGTGTTGGTCAAGCTATCCACCCGTCCGGAGAAGCGCGTCGGTTCCGATGAGACCTGGGACAAGGCCGAGGCCGGTCTGGCTGCTGCTTTGCAGCAGAATGCGCTGACCTACGATCTTCAGCCAGGCGAGGGCGCGTTCTACGGCCCCAAGGTCGAGTTCACGCTGAAGGACAGTCTCGGTCGCCTGTGGCAGTGCGGCACAATACAGCTGGATTTCAATTTGCCGGTGCGTCTGGATGCGGAGTTTGTCGACGAGGACAATAGCCGTAAGCCGCCGGTGATGCTGCATCGCGCGATCCTTGGTTCGATGGAGCGTTTCATCGGCATCCTGATCGAGCACCATGCAGGCGCGTTCCCGTTGTGGCTGTCGCCAATGCAGGTAGTGCTGATGAATATCTCGCAGGCGCAGGAAGAATATGCGGTGGAAGTCGCGCAGATATTGCGCGATGCCGGCTTGCGCGTGCAACTGGATTTGCGCAACGAGAAGATTACCTATAAAATACGTGAACATAGCTTACAGAAATTACCTTATCAGCTGATCGTCGGCGATAAGGAGATGGCTGGAAGATTGGTGGCCGTGCGTACCCGTAGTGGTGAAGATCTTGGACAGATGTCGCTGGAAGCATTATTGCAGCGACTCGAACCTGAGATGAAATCGGGCAGCACGGTTTAATTTTGCCTAACGGAGATAGCAATAGCACAAGATAAATCGCAGCGCTTGAATGAGATGATTACCGCACCGCAAGTGCGCCTCATTGGAGCAGAAAAAGAGCCCCTCGGGATTGTGTCTAGCGCGGAAGCATTGCGTCTGGCGGAAGAAGCTGAGCTGGATCTGGTAGAGATCTCGCCGCTGGCTGATCCTCCAGTATGTCGCATCATGGATTTCGGCAAGTTCAAGTATGCCGAAAGCAAGAAGTTGCACGAAGCCAAGCTCAAGCAGAAGCAGGTTCAGATCAAAGAAATCAAGTTTCGTCCGGGCACCGACGAAGGCGATTACAACATCAAGTTGCGTAACCTGATCAAGTTCCTGGGCGAGGGCGACAAGACCAAGATCACGCTGCGCTTCCGCGGTCGCGAGATGGCTCACCAGGAAATCGGCATGCGCCTGATCGAGCGCATCAGGGCTGACTTGGATGAGCATGGAGTGGTCGAGCAGTATCCGAAGATGGAAGGTCGTCAGATGGTGATGGTGCTGTCACCCAAGGCAAAGAAAAAATAAGGTCTGACTGAATAAGTTTAGTCGTGCCGGCGGAAGGGGATGGCCGGGGCGATGAAAGAGCAGCAACATCCCCGATAAAAAGTGGTGTATGGGTCGTCAAGTTTTTCCTCCGGAAAGCACCTCCCACCATAACTTAAGGAGCAGTCATGCCTAAGATGAAAACCAAGAGCGGCGCGAAAAAGCGTTTTGTCGTCCGCGCCGGTGGCAGCATCAAGCGCGGTCAAGCGTTCAAGCGCCACATCCTGACCAAGAAGACCACCAAGTGCAAGCGTCAGCTGCGCGGGGCGGCAGGTGTCCATGAAACCAACACGGCGTCCGTGCGCGCCATGATGCCATACGCATAAGGAGTAGAAAATGCCAAGAGTAAAACGTGGTGTAGTAGCGCGCGCAAGTCATAAAAAGGTTCTGGCCCTGGCCAAGGGTTATCGCGGTCGTCGCAAGAACGTCTATCGTATCGCCAAGCAGGCGGTGATGAAGGCAGGCCAGTATGCCTACCGTGACCGTCGCCAGAAGAAGCGTCAGTTCCGTACCCTGTGGATCGCCCGTATTAATGCGGCGGCTCGCGAGCAGGGCATGACATACAGCGTGTTCATGAACGGCCTGAAGAAGGCGGCTATCGATGTCGACCGCAAGGTGCTGGCAGACATCGCCGTATTCGACAAGGCGGCCTTTGCACAATTCGTGGTGCAAGCTAAAGCCAGCCTCGGCGTTTAAGCGCAAGCTAAATCGAAAAAGGAGGCGTGAGCCTCCTTTTTTGTTTCAAGAACCGAAGATGTTCAAAAGCAATAAGTCAAAGAACGACGATGCAAGAACTACAACAAATTCTCGATGACGCGCTGACAAGTTTTGCTGCGATAGAAGACGCGGCTGAGCTGGAAAATGCCAAGGCGCGTTATCTCGGCAAGGACGGCAGCCTGACCGGCCTGTTGAAAGGGCTGGGCAAGCTTTCCGCCGAAGAGCGCCCCGCAGCCGGCGCGCGCATCAATCAGATCAAGCAGCAGATCGAAGCTGCCTTGCAGGCGCGACGCGACGCGATCCAGCAGCGTGCGTTGCAGGCCAAATTGGCCGCGGAATCGCTGGACGTCACGCTGCCCGGACGCGCTGCCGGCGTGGGCGGATTGCATCCGGTCACGCGCACGCTGGAGCGCATCGAAACGCTGTTCCATTCCATCGGCTACGACGTCGCGGAAGGTCCGGAGATCGAGAACGATTTCTACAACTTCACCGCGCTGAATATCCCGGAAGACCATCCGGCGCGCGCGATGCACGATACGTTCTACATCGACGAGCAGCATGTGCTGCGCACGCATACCTCGCCGATCCAGATCCGTTACATGCAGGCGCATGTCGCTAAGCACCAGCATCTGGAAACGATGCCGGATATTCGCATCATCGCGCCGGGACGCGTCTACCGCGTGGATTCCGATGCGACCCATTCGCCGATGTTCCACCAGGTCGAAGGCCTGTGGGTGGGCGAGCGCGTCAGCTTCGCCGACCTGAAGAGCGTGATCGCCGATTTTCTGCAGAACTATTTCGAGACCGAAGATATGCAGGTGCGCTTCCGCCCTTCGTTCTTCCCGTTCACTGAGCCGTCAGCAGAGATGGATATGAGCTGGAAGGGCGGCTGGCTGGAGATCGGCGGTTGCGGCATGGTGCATCCGAACGTGCTGAAGCATGTCGGCATCGACAGCGAGAAGTACATCGGTTTCGCGTTCGGCATGGGCGTGGAGCGTCTGGCGATGCTGCGCTATGGTGTGAACGACCTGCGTTTGTTTTTTGAGAACGACCTGCAATTCCTCAAGCAATTTAACTGATATGCAATTTTCCGAATCCTGGTTGCGCACCCTCGTGAATCCCTCGCTCACCAGCGAGGAGTTGTCGCATCTGTTGACCATGGCAGGACTGGAAGTGGAGGAGATGACCCCTGTCGCTCCCGCTTTCGAGAAGGTCGTCGTGGCCGAGGTGCTGACCAAAGAAAAACATCCCGACGCAGATCGTTTGAACGTGCTGACGGTGAACGTCGGCGAGCCTGAGCCGCTGACCATCGTGTGCGGCGCGGGGAATGTGACCGTCGGCATGAAGGCGCCTTGTGCGCTGGTCGGCGCGAAGCTGCCTGGCGACTTCAGCATCAAGCAGGCCAAGGTGCGCGGCGTCGCCTCTTTCGGCATGATGTGCTCCGACAAGGAACTCGGGCTGGCGGAAGAAAGCGCCGGTCTGATGGTGCTCGCCGTCGATGCGGTGGTCGGGCAGAGCATACGCGAGCACCTAGATCTGGACGATCACTTGATCACGCTCAAGCTCACGCCGAACCGCTGCGATTGCCTGTCGCTGCACGGCATCGCCCGCGAAGTGGCTGCGCTGACCGGCACCGCGATGCAAGCCGTTCCTGTCGGCTCTTTTGCGCAATCCGGCAGCCAGCGCCGCAAGGTCAAGGTCAGCGCGTCGGCTGCATGTCCGCGTTACACCGGTCGCGTGATTTCCGGCGTGAACGCTGGGGCGGCGACGCCGGCCTGGATGGTCAAGCGCCTGGAGCGTTGCGGCCTGCGCAGCATCAGCGCGCTGGTCGACGTGACCAACTATGTGCTGCTGGAGCTGGGGCAACCGCTGCATGCGTTCGACCTGAACAAGCTGAACGGCGACATTGAGGTGCGTTTCGCTCGCGCCGGAGAAAGCCTCAAGCTGCTGAACGAGCAGACGGTGGAGCTGCAGGACGACATGCTGGTGATCGCCGACGGCAATGGCCCTGTCGCACTGGCCGGCGTGATGGGCGGCGCGGACAGCGCGGTCGACGATGCGACCACAGATATCTTCCTGGAAAGCGCGTTTTTCGCGCCTGGCGTGATCGTCGGCAAGTCGCGCCGTCTGGGCTTTAGTTCCGATTCTTCCTATCGTTTCGAACGCGGTGTGGATTTTGCATCCGCGCAGGCGGCGCTGGATCGTGCGACGCAGCTGGTCCTTAATATCTGCGGAGGTCAGGCCGGTGCAATCACCGAGGCAGTTGGACAGTTGCCAGTGCGTCATCCGGTGAAACTGCGCACCTCGCGCGTGCTTCGCGTGCTGGGTATAGCGCTGGAGTCCGATGCGATCGCGTCTATCCTGTCGCGCCTCGGCATGGTGTTCGAGCAGAATGGCGAAGAGTTCTCGGTGATGCCGCCGAGCTATCGCTTCGACATCGCCATCGAAGAAGATCTGATCGAAGAAGTTGCGCGCGTACACGGTTACGAGAACATCCCGGCGATGCCGACGCAGGCGCGCATGAGCATCCTGCCGCGGGTCGAGGCAGAGCGCCCGTTGGCGAAGCTGCGCCAGACGATGGTGCTGCGCGACTATCAGGAGGCGATCAACTATGCATTCGTCGAAGCCGAGTGGGAACGCGACCTGTGCGGCAACGCCGCGCCCGTCGCGCTGAAGAATCCCATCGCCAGTCAGATGAGTGTGATGCGTAGCAGCCTGTTGGGCGGGCTGGTCGGCGCGTTGCGCGCCAATCTCGCGCGTAAGCAGCCGCGCGTGCGACTGTTCGAGATCGGCGGCTGTTTCGCCGCCGAGGCGGGAAGTTATACCCAGCACGAGCGACTGGCCGGATTGGCCTATGGCGATGTCCAGCCCGAGCAATGGGGCGTGCCGGCTCGCAGTGTGGATTTCTACGACGTCAAGGGCGACGTCGAGGCATTGTTTGCACCTCGCAGCCTGAGCTTCCAGGCGGCGCAACATCCCGCCTCTCATCCCGGACGTTCGGCGCGCATCCTGCTGGACGGGCGCGCGATCGGCTGGATAGGCGAGATGCATCCGCAATGGCAGCAGCAATACGGCTTGCCGCAGGCGGTGGTCTGGTTCGAGGTCGAACTGGAAGCGTTGGCGCAGAGTCATGTGCCGAGGGCAAAAGACGTTTCTCGCTTCCCGCCGGTGCGTCGCGATCTCGCGGTGCTGGTTGACGAAGCAGTCGATGTGCAGAGCCTGCTGGATGCGATGCGCGGAGCTTCCGCCCCTTCCGTTGTCGATATCGGTCTGTTCGATGTGTATCGCGGCAAGGGCGTGGAGCAGGGCAAAAAAAGCCTTGCATTCCGTGTGTTATTACAAGATACTCAAAAAACACTTACGGACTCGGAAATCGAGCCAAGCATCGCCTCGCTGGTGGCGGTGCTGCAACAAAACGGCGCGCAACTGCGCGTGTAGGGGAGAAAATGATTTCGACGTTGACCAAGGCCGAACTGGCCGATTTGCTGTTTGACAAGGTTGGGCTGAACAAGCGCGAGGCCAAGGATATGGTGGAAGCATTCTTCGAGGAGATCCGCTCCCAGCTCGAAAAGGGCGAGAGCGTGAAGCTTTCCGGTTTCGGCAACTTCCAGTTGCGCGACAAGCCGCAGCGCCCGGGCCGCAACCCCAAGACCGGCGAAGAGATCCCGATCACCGCGCGCCGCGTCGTAACCTTTCATCCCAGCCAGAAGCTGAAGACCATGGTGGAAAAGTCCTATCATGGAACCCCACAAGCCTAATTCCGAACTCCCGCCGATCCCGGCCAAGCGCTACTTCACCATCGGCGAAGTCAGCGAATTGTGCGGGGTCAAGGCGCATGTGCTGCGTTACTGGGAGCAGGAATTCACCCAGCTCAAGCCCGTCAAACGCAGCGGCAACCGCCGCTACTACCAGCATCATGAGGTGCTGCTGATTCGCCGCATCCGCGAACTGTTGTACGAACAGGGATTCACGATCAGCGGCGCACGTAACCGCTTGGAAAATCAGGCTCACAACGCGGTCGAAGATATCGCGCTGGCTAAGACTGCCGCGTCTTCAGCCGTCGTGCAATCGAATGTCGATCTCGTCGCGGTGCGCCGCGAGATACGCGACATCATCGCGCTGCTCGAAGCATAAAACGCTGGCTCATTCGCGCCGCTCTGCTATAATCCGCGCCCTCGGGGCGTAGCGCAGCCTGGTAGCGCACTTCGCTGGGGGTGAAGTGGTCGGAGGTTCGAATCCTCTCGCCCCGACCAGTCAAATCAATAAGTTGTTTTCCTGTTGTCTCGTTTTGTGGCGAATTGGTGTCGGTGGCAGCAAGCAACGAATCAATTTTGCCACTATCATTGTTTTTGTCTGCTCCATTGATCCTCTTGACATAGGTTGTCTACACTGCCTATCTGCATGGGTTTTAGCGTCGCATAGATATTGCTGTTTGGAGAGTTTTCTCGCTACCGCAAGCCGGGAATGACGGGGGGAGCGCGCCGCACCCGATATGGTCAGTGTCAATATCCGGTGCCCGGATGATTTTCATCTAGTGAAGGACGACATCGAAATGGTGCACTTCGATGGAAGGAACTGGGAAGAGGCGGCCAAGACGTTCAAATCTTAGTCGCAGTGAAAAACGGGAAAATCAGAAAGGAATCCATGTCCCCTGACGAACTCCAGCAATACTTGCACGACCACATCCCGCTTTCGAGGGCGATGCAGATCGCCGTCGAGAATATCTCGCCCGAGAGCGTCGTCCTGAGCGCGCCGTTGCCACCCAATATCAACCATCGCAACACATTGTTCGGCGGAAGCGCGTCGGCTGTGGCCATCCTCGCGGCGTGGTCGTTGCTGCATACCCGCCTCAACGGCGAAGGCATCGCCAGTCGCATGGTCATTCAGCGCAACACCATGTCCTACGATTTGCCGATAGACGGTGCATGTACTGCCGTGTCGTTCCTTGCCGATAGCGATGAGTGGCCGCGCTTCCTGCGCATGTTGCAACGCAAGGGCAAGGCCCGCATTGCGGTGCGGGCCGAATTGCATTTCAACGGACAGGCCGCCGGGCGGCTGGAGGGCGAGTTCGTCGCGCTGGGCTGCAAGCAAACATCATAGCGAGAGGGAAAGATCGCGATCACTGCATGGTGTTTCTGGACTGTTCCGACCGCAGTATTGCGCTACATCTCCACTGCCGTTCACTTTACATCTCTTTTTTGTTTCCGGCGCTTGACCCTCACGTAACGTCAGGCCCCAATCTTGCGGCTCGCATGAAGAAAGGAGTATCCGATGTTGCTTAAAGTGGGGGAATTAGCCAAACGTAGCGGATTGACTGTCCGCACGTTGCACCACTATGACGCCATCGGCTTGCTCACACCTTCTGCGCGTTCCGATAGCGGCTACCGGCTATATAACCGCAACGACATTGCCCGATTGCATCAGATTCAGGCATTGCGGCGTTTTGGTTTGTCGTTGGCCGACGTTGGGGCGATTTTGGCAAATCCCGGCTCCCACCTCGCATCGATTGTTGACCGGCAGATTCAAATGCTGGATCGGCAAATCGCACAAAGCACGGCGCTGCGCGACCGCTTGTCACGGTTGCAAGGCCAGTTGCGGCGAGGGGAAGAGCCGGAGCTTGCTGATTGGCTAACGACTCTGGAGATGATGACCATGTACGATAAATATTTTACAAAGGAAGAACAAAAACAGTTCCCCCTGTTAACCACGGCGGACAATTCGACGGCCGCCGAGTGGGCTGAACTGGTGCAATTGGTGCGCGAGGCGATGGAGACGAAGGTTTCACCACGAAGCCAAGGTGCGCAAACATTGGCGAAACGCTGGATAACGATGCTGATGCGCGATTCACATGGAGACCCTCGCTTGCTTGCCAAGCTGAATGTGATGCATTTCAACGAACCTGACGTGCAGGCGCAGACCGGTATTACCCTCGATATGATCGCATTCGTTCAGCAGGCTTATGCCGAGACGAAATATGCGATCTATCAGAAATACCTCTCGCCGGAAGAAATGGAGTTTCTGCGCGAGAACTACCTCAATAGCACCAATAAGTTTCCCGCATTGATTGCCGAGGTGTTCCAACATCTGGAAGACGGCACGGCGCCGGACGATCCACGCATGCGCCGACTCACTTTGCGCTGGATGGAGCTAGTGCGTTCTTATACGGGCGACAACCCGGAAACGCAGGTGAAGCTAGGCGAGGCAATGGCGCAGCATCCGGAGTTGCTGGAGGGATCGGGCATCGACCAGCGCTTGCTCGGCTATGTCAGGCAGGCAATGTCGCACCTGAAGCCGCACTGTTGATGACCTCCGCCCCTCTCTCGCTTGCGGGAGAGGGGCGACTCCCTTACAGCACCGCCAATCGGCGATTTGCAATCTCCCAACATTCGCTTCTTGACACATCCATACCGCTCGGTATGTAATGTATCCCATGAGCACAAAACAACCCGACCTTACCCGCGAAAAAATCCTGCAATTCGCCTTTTGCGAAATTCATCGTAAAGGTTTTCAGGCGGCGAGCATCACCAATATCCTGCAGGATACTGGCATGACCAAAGGCGCGCTGTATCACCATTTTCCGACCAAGCAGGCATTGGGGCTGGCGGTGATTGACGAGGTCATAAAAAAGCGGCTGGATGCCCTGATTTTCAGGCCGTTGCGCGAAAGTGAGCGCCCCGTAGAAACGCTGCTGGAGATTATCGCCACTATCGACCAAAAGGTGCCGTCGGAATACGTCATGCTGGGGTGTCCGCTGAATAACCTGATGCAGGAAATGAGCGCTCTGGATGAATTGTTCCAGGCGCGGCTAAGCGCTGTTTTCGGGTTGTGGCAACAAGCAATCGAGGATGCTCTCACGCGCGGGCAAAAGCAGGGTGTGATCAGGCCGGATGTCGACTGCCAGCCAACCGCGCTGTTCATCGCCTCTGCTTGGGAAGGATGTATCGGAATAGCCAAGAACATGCGCTCTCCTGAAGTATTTGCGAGCTGCATGAAGCAGTTGCATGGTTATGTTCGAGGATTGCAGTCGGAACCGGCTGTCGCAACGCAGGAGCAATACAAGGGTGGGTGATTTTTTTTGTTGTTTAACATACCGGATGATCGGTATCTACGGGAGGCATCATGAGCATTATTTCTACAGTTGCGCCGGAGCAGGCAAGCGGCAAAGTGGCGGAGATTTACGGAAAAATCCAGCAAACGATGGGGCGCGTGCCGAACGCCTTCCAGATGTACAGCTCAAGCCCGGCATTGCTGGAACAGAATTTCATGGCAATCGCCTATTACATGCAGCATCCCACGCTCAGTTTTCCTTTGCTGGCCACGGTGCGCATGCTGGTATCGCAGAAAAACGACTGCCAATATTGCGTCGGCCTCAACGAAGCCATGCTGATGGGCATGGCGAATATGACTCCCGAACAAATTGCCGCAACCAAACGCGACCCGCAAGAAGCGCCCTTGCCGGAAAAAGATAAAGCCATGCTGCTTCTGGTACTGAAGGCGACCCAATCGCCGAAATCGGTCGAAAAAACGGAGCTGGATCAGCTGCGCGCATTGGGTTGGAACGATGGGGAAATCATGGATGCGGTGTATCACGGAGCGCGTAACGTGGCAGCCGATATTGTGTTCAACACCTTCAAAATTGAAAACGATTACTGAAAGGAAATAAAAATGGATGTATCCCAAGCTGTAGAACAACGCCGCGCCGTCAAGGTGTATGACCCCAACCACCGCATGAGCGAAGCGGAAATCGAGAAGTTGATGTCGTTGGCCAGGATGTCGCCCACCGCATGGAACATCCAGAACTGGCGCTTTGTGCTGGTGCGCGATCCGGAACTGCGCAAGCAGGTGCGCGCTGCCGCTTGGGATCAGGCTCAAGTGACGGATGCATCCTTGCTGGTGGTGCTGACCGCCGATCTCAAGGCATGGAACAAGGAACCGGTCCGCTATTGGTGCAATGCTCCGCAGCCGGTGCAGGACTACATCCTTCCCGCCATGGCCCAGTACTACGATGGGCGCGAACAGGTGCAGCGGGACGAAGGCATGCGTTCGTGCGGCATGGCGGCCATGACGCTAATGCTCGCGGCACAGGAGATGGGATATCAGTCATGCCCGATGGACGGCTTCGATTTCGATGCGATCGGCAAGCTCATCAATCTGCCTGCCGACCACGCCATTGCCATGTTCGTCGTGATCGGCAAGGGAATCAAGGAGCCGATGCCGCGCCCGGGATCGCTGCCTCAGGATGAGGCTGTCATCATCGACCGGTTCGCGCATTGATAATTTGGCGAGGTGATTCTATGCATCCAGAAGTAGCAGTTTTTGGAATACTCAGGTTTCCGCCAGAGCGGATGGCGGATGTCCGTCCGCACTTGCGGAAACTGGTCGAAACTACATACAAGACTGATGGATGCATCGCCTATGATGTGGCGGAAGATCCCTTCGATCCCGGCCTGATTCGCTTTTCGGAGCTGTGGCCCGATCATGAAAGCCTCGCACGGCATCTGCAAGCACCGCATATCGAACCGTGGAGAACCGCTGCACGCAGCTTGGGCCTGCTTGAACGAAAGTTCACTGCTTATGACATCACCGGCTCACGAGAAGTCTGACAGGCGGTAGCGACACATCAATTGGTAACGCCAGTCTCGTAGGGATGTTCATTCCGGATTAGGGCTTCGCTTTAAATTGCCTCCGGTACTGCATCGGCGAGAGTCCCGTCGCACGCTTGAACAGCCGCCGGAACGACGACGCATCGCCGTACCCCACCTTCTCCGTAATCGTCTCGAAATCGGCGCGCGAGACTTCCAGCAATTCCTTTGCGCGTTCGATTTTCAGTGCTTGCAGGTAGGCGAGCGGCGTCATGCCGGTGATTTCGACGAAGCGGCGGTTGAGCGTGCGGTAACTGACGTGCATGGCGCTAGCCAGTTCGTCGATGGCGACGGGTTGCGCGAGGTGTTTTTCCATCCATGCGATGGCGTCCCGGATCAGCGGCTCTGAATAATCTTTCTGCACGGACATGAACGGGCGTTGCGAAGTGCGCGCGCCGTCCACCAGCATGATGCCGCTCACGTTGCGCGCCAGCGCCACGCCGCCCAGACGGCGCAGCACATGCAGGGCGAGGTCCGTATGCGCGGTCATCGCGCCTGCGGTGATGGCGCGTCCGCTATCGACCAGCGTCTTGTCCGCGTCGAGCTGAACTTGCGGATAGCGTTGATGGAAAGCCTCGGCGAACCACCAGGTGGTCGTCGCCGGAACGCCGTCCAGCAAGCCCGCTTCCGCCAATACGAAAGTGCCGTAACAGCTTGCCGCGACCAGCGTATCACCAGGCAGCTTCTGTAATCGGGCGATGACGCCGCGCCAGGTGGTCTGCATGCTTTCGGCGATGCGCTCGACCGATTCGGCGAAGAAGCCCGGCAGGATGATCGCGTCGTATCCGCCGAGGTCGGCGGGCAAGCGGTGCGTCTCCACCAGCAGCGCATCGGTCAGGCGCACCGGCCCGCCGTGCGTGGAAAACAAATGCGGCTGCCAGCCCGCATCCGGCTGGAAACGCTGGGCGAGGCGGAACATGTCGAGCGTGGTGGCGACGCTGGACGAGGTGGAGCCTTCTTCGAGCAATAGGGCGATTTTCATGTTGGCAGATCCGGCATATGGATGGCCGATTATGCCACTGCCGAAAAGCAATGCGGAGCACGAATTATGTCTTTGCTCGGAGTGGAGGGCGTTTTTTGTAGGAGCGACTTTAGTCGCGATGGGGAGGCGGGGGCGCAAAGCGTCTATCGCGGCTGAAGCCGCTCCTATGGGGGACGGTTTTCGTGAGGGAAGGTTTTATTCCATCGCCCTCTCCAACACCTCGAACACCTTCGGCGGCTGGCATTGCGCCACGTTGAAGCGCATGAACGGCGACGCCGTCTGGCTCAGGCTGAATACGTTGCCGGGGGCGAGGACGACGCCGTCGCGCAAGGCTTTGCGCGATACTTTGGCCGAGTCCAGCCCTTGCGGCAGGCACACCCAGAGGAACATGCCGCCTTGCGGTTTCATCCACGGGGCGATGCCGAGTTTATCCAGGCGGTGCAGCGTGCGGCCCATGGCGTCGGCCAGCCGGCCGCGTAGCGCATCGACGTGGTGGCGATAAGCGCCTTGGCGCAGCATGGAGTAGACCAGCTCCGCGCCCAGGCCGTTGCTGCTCAGCGTGGTGGCCAGTTTCAGATCGACGATGGCTTCCGCCCAGTCCGGCCGCACCGCGATGTAGCCGCAGCGCGCCGACGCCGTCAGCACCTTGGAAAAACTGCCGACATGGACCACCCGGTTCAAGCCGTCGAACGAGGCCAGCAGGGGCGAGGTGTTCTGCGCGAATTCGGCGTAGATGTCGTCCTCGATAATCAGCAGGTCGTGGTCCTCGGCCAGCTTGAGCACGCGGTGCGCGACGATGGGCGAGAGCACCGCACCGGTCGGGTTGTGGAAAACCGTGTTGGTCAGATACAGGCGCGGCTTGTGTTGCGCCAGCAGTTTTTCCATCGCCCCCACATCCGGCCCCTGTTCGGTATAGGGCACGGCGACCAGTTGCACGCGGTGCGCGCGCAGCAATGCCTGGAAGTTGAAATAGCCCGGATCGTCGATCAGCACCGTGTCGCCCGGCTCCAGCAGAAAACGGCAAATCAGATCGATGGCCTGGGTGCCGGAATCGGCCAGGATGATCTGGCGGGAAGTCGCCGCGACGCCGCGCTCGCCGAGGCGGCGGCTGAGTTGTTCGCGCAAGGCCAGGTGCCCGTACGGATGCCCGTATTCCAGCAAACTGGTTTGCTGTTCCTTGGACACGCGCCGCAAGGTGCGGCGGATTTCCTCGTCCGGTAACCATGACGGGGGCAGCCAGCCGCAGCCGGGCCTGAGCATGTCCGATTCGGCTTCGAGCGACTGGCGGATGATCCACAGCGGATCGATGCTGCGATCCCGCGTCGTCTTCGCATCGGTCAGCGACAAAGGCGGCAGATGTCCGCACACATAAAAGCCCGAGCCGCGCTTCGCGGTCAGCACGCCGTCGGCGGCGAGACGGTCGTAGGCTTCGACGACGGTATTCTTCGCCACGTCCAGACGTTCGGCCATCTGCCTGATGGAGGGCAGCCGCTCGCCCGGCACCAGCGCACGGGAGGCCAGTTGCTCGCGTATGGTTTGCATCACCGCGTCCACGCGGGTGCCATCTTTCCGTTCGGGCTTGCTTCGCATGATTTTTTGTACCCATGAGTTTTGCGGACAGTATCTTCGAATTGTACCCATCTGTCTCTGTTGGTTCAGGAATTTGCGGGGGATGATGCCGGCTCTTCTTGAAACGGCGGGCGCGAACATGGACAAAGGACTCAAGGGCTATTCCAGCGGCATGCTGGGCGTGCTGATCTTCAGCGGCACGCTTCCGGCGACACGGCTGGGGGTCGCCACCTTCGATCCCCTCTTCTTTTCGTTGGCGCGGGCGGCGATTGCCGGCGTGCTCGCCGCATTGATCCTGCTGGCGTTGCGCCAGCCGCGGCCGGCGCGCAGCGACAACCCCTCCTTGCTGGTAGTTGCGCTCGGCGCGGTGGTCGGCTTCCCGCTATTGCTAGCACTCGCGCTGCGACATGTCAGTTCCGCGCATGCCACCGTGTTCGTCGGGCTATTGCCGATGGCGACGGTGATATTCGGCGTGCTGCGCGGCGACAAAAATCCGCGTCGCCTGTTCTGGCTGTTTTCGCTGTCCGGGAGTTTGGTCGTGGCGGGTTTTGCGATGGGGCAGGGTATCGCCGTTTCGTTGGCCGACGACCTGCTGATGCTGGCCGCAATCGCCTTGTGCGGACTGGGCTATGCCGAGGGCGCGCGTCTGGCGCGGCGCATGGGAGGATGGCAGGTCATCTGCTGGGCGCTGGTGTGGTCGCTGCCGTTGATGCTGCCGCTGTGCCTGTGGATGCTGCCGGAAGATTTTCAGCAAGCCGCTTGGCCCGCCTTGCTGAGCCTCGCCTACGTCTCGCTGTTCAGCACGCTGCTCGGATTTTTCTTCTGGTATCACGGCCTGGCGCAGGGCGGCACAGCATCCGTCAGCCAGCTTCAATTGCTGCAACCGTTCTTCGGACTGGGGCTGGCTGCGGCACTGCTGGGAGAACACGTCAGCGCGACGATGATCGCCTCCGCGCTGGCGGTCGGCCTGTGCGTGCTCGGGGCACGACGGTTTGCTTCATAGGCTGCAATTATCTAAAGTGCCCCCAGACAACATTTAGCCCATCCGATCCGGATCGCAAACATGCACCCCGACACAAATCCACTCGGCCAGCCCATCGGTTTTCCCGTCCCCGACTGGAAGTCCGCAGCCCGTCCGGTTCGCAAGTCGATGGCGGGGCGCTTTTGCCGGCTCGAACCGCTCGATGCCGCGCAACACGCCGCAGACCTGTATGCCGCCAACGCATTGGACGCCGAAGGGCGGAACTGGACTTACCTGCCCTATGGCCCGTTCGACTCGCTCGCCTCCTATCGCGCTTGGGTAGAGCAAGTCAGCGCAACGACAGACCCGCTGTTCTTCGCCATCGTCAGCCTCGCGACGAACAAGGCGGTGGGCGTCGCAAGCTTCCTGCGCATCGATCCCGCGAACGGCTCTATCGAAGTGGGGCATCTCAATTTTTCACCGCTGATGCAGCGCACGCCCGTTGCCACCGAGGCCATGCACCTCATGATGAAGGAGGCCTTCGCCCTCGGCTATCGTCGTTACGAATGGAAATGCAACGCGCTGAATCAGCCCTCGCGTCAGGCGGCGCAACGCCTCGGCCTCTCGTTCGAAGGCATCTTCCGCCAGGCGGCAGTCAACAAAGGGCGAAATCGCGACACGGCCTGGTATGCCGCGATAGACAAGGAATGGCCTGCGCTGGATGATACTTTTCGGGCCTGGCTGTCGCCCGACAACTTTGACGACGCGGGGATACAGCGAGTTGCTTTATCCCGGCTGACCGAATCCATTCTCGTCAAACAAGGATAGATTTCCCGTCATCTATCCCGGAGTTTTGAGTGTCATGGCGCTTTCGGCCAGAGGCCGTCGTTCAGCGGGGATTCATTGAATGAGTGCTATTCGGCCATAGCAGTCATCGATAACTCAAGGGATATACTTCCGCTCCACACCCCAAAGCTGACGTTCAACGTCTAAGCTGTGTGGTGCTACGAGCATCCAAACGAGTGCGTTGTTTTGGCGCTGCCATACAGATCATTGATTACAATTTCAATCCAACGTAATAGACCGACCGGACTTTATGGTCATATCTCAAGCAACTAGACAAAGCCAACAGCCGCTGAACTTTACCGTCATAGATTCCGCCTTCAGGCGCTAGGATTCTACAGTCACCATTCACAAACTCGGCTGTTCTGTCAGAGTCAATTTGCCCAAGACGACTATTCAAGCGAGTTACTGAGTCACTCAATCTTTCAAACTGAACAGGGTCATGTATATCCGCCAACACTAGCGCATCAGCTTGCTTCAACGCTGTCCTAGCCTCAGTAAAGTGATGCTGGGTTTTGGTATATGACTCAAGCATGTGATAGTCCATTGGTAACCGACTTATTTGTCCATAAACAGCAGCCCACGGATAGGAAGCCATACCCATCTGCCTGTGCTGCGCAGCTTGAAGCTCACTCCACCTAGTCTCACTGTCAGTTATGATGACCGAACCAGTGACCTGAGCTGTAAACAAAGCCATTTCATAATTTGGCACCATGCTGAATTGCATAAGCTGGCCGCCATCACCTGGCTGCATTGGTTGGAGCATAGCCAATGGAGATGTTTCGGCATTCGCGTCTAACGTATCAATTGACTGGGCAGCTACATCCTCAGGCATGCCAAAATCACTAACCAATGAACGGATTTTGACATCTCTAGGCATCATATGAATTGTGTTCAGATAGTCCTCGATTGCCAGTTTTGTATATGCCACCCTGTCTCGTTCAGCTACAACAGTTCCTCGTCGTGTTGTAGCCATATCCATCATGGCTTTCATTAAGTTCAGGTCGAAATTGCTCGGATCAGGAATAAGGTTGATAAGGCCGTATCCAATGTACGGCTCTAACTCCAACATCAACAAAAAGTCTTTTAGCGCTTGGTACTTGTACTTGGATGGTGAATCAATTGGACTAAATTCAGGCTTAACATTATTAGGATTGACTATTGGACACTCGATAAGAAACTCATCGAATAAAGAAGCCAAAGGTAACGCGTGCAATCCGATAACTCTGACATCAAGCACGCCAGTGTACAAAGCTCTGAATTTGCCATCCGACTTCGGCAACAATGAATAGATATCGGTTTCACGAGGCCATAAGGAGGAATAGAACCTATATATCCTAGCAATCTGTTCGTCAGTAATTTCACGTCTGACATCTAGCCAAGTCTTGCCAGTATCAAGTCCTAAAATTCCCTTGATTGCACGACAGAATGCCAAGTTTCGTTCACGGATACTCAGCTCAGACCAGCTGGTTCGTAATTCTTCAGGTATGTCTTTGCAGCAATGCTTGTATTTGCGGTTACTGCCACACCCGCATTTATCATTTCTACCCAACTTTGATTCATCAGTGTTTTTCTTTAAATGCTCATTCAAAGGCGTTGAACGGCCAAAAGCATCCTGATAATGAGTACTACCATCTTCAAACTTTGCAAACATTTCACCACCGAAATGATGCAACTCATCAGATGGCGGCCTTAATACATGACGCAACTCAGCCCAATCACAATTCAGCCTTTTTTCAGGGTAAAGCCAGCTCTCCTTGCCAGCAGCAATTGCGTCTTTGGCTCGGGACTTGATGATGTAATTTATCTTAGTTACTTCATCGGCTGTCAGCTTCCGTGTGTTGATGAAGTTAATAGTCATAACCATTGACTGCCGAATTTTTGTAGCATTAGTACGCTGTTCTAGCGGGTTCACACCCTCTGGGTCTTTTGCGTACTCAAGGTTAGTCAGTATCAAGCATCGATTTCTGTTCAGTGGAAATATTGTCTGAGACCCTTTTAAGGCAATATCTGGATCATTTGGGTACGCACATAATTCTGAATCTGGTGGACCGGCGTAGTTGTAGATAGTTACAGGATGGTCAGACAGAATAAATTTAACGTCAGAGTCCTCAGCTGATACAAGTTCACGAACACCTTCAGCCCATAGCGTGCAGTGGATAGTTCTTAATGCCTGCATCTCAGTCATTAGCTGAATCTGACTTAATTTCGGGTATTTAGACTTTACCCAGTCCAACCCTTTAGGTGTGCGCAACTTTTGAGCATCGAGGTAGGTGAAGAAGTCCCGAAAGTTATGGTGCCATTGACCCTGATCGTCAGTTAGAAACGCCTTAACTGAATCAGCACCATTATCATCGATTGGACCAAATAACTTCTTCTCGATTTCGTCATTGACTATCAATCCGAAGAAGGTTGAGTACAAGTCTTTTTCGTAAAAGCATTGTGCTGATGTGAACCAATTTTTTCCGTAAACAATTTTGGTCGAGCCGTCTTTTAGCTTGTACTCACGGCGCTTAAGATGACGCAATTCATTATCGCGTTCATCAACGAACCCGTTCTGGTGCCATTGCGGCACGAAATGGTTATTTCTTACCTTGCTCATCGCGCATCCGATATATTTATTTATGGGGGGCAGTTCAGCTTCGCATTTAATTTGAACTAACTCCAGTGTCAGTTATGGGTTGAAAGTGAGAGTTCGCCAGTGTCCGGTTTTTGGCAATGAATTCGTTAAGAGCTATGACCTGTGTAACCGAATAGCAGACGTTTGACAAACCATCTTTTATCGAACGCACCATTCCACCCCGCAGGGATTCTATCCAGCTTGGCAGTTTCGGCATGTAATAAGGCAGTTATGCCACTGCCGGTTTCGCGTGTCGGGTGACATGATGCGCTCCGTTGCCATTCACAACAGGAGCGAAGCATGACTAGCACGGAACAAATCGCCGCAGAAATCATCGCGCTCGAACGCGCCGCGCTGGATCGCTGGGGTGCGGGTGATCCGTCCGGTTACCTGGAAATCTCCGCTGCGGACGTGACCTATTTCGATCCATTTCTGGAGCGCCATATCGATGGGCTGGAGGCGCTCTCGGCTTGGTATGCGCCGTTGCGCGGCGCTATCCATATCGACCGTTACGAGTTGATCGAGCCTGTGGTGCTGGTGTGCGGCGAGGTGGCGGTGCTGACGTTCAATCTGGTTTCGTACAGCGGCGCGACGACGATGCGCTGGAATTGCACCGAGGTGTATCGGAACGACAAGGAAGGCTGGCGCATCGTGCAGACGCACTGGTCGATCACACAGCATCTGAAAAACTAATGGAGGCCATGATGAAGTTTTCAGCAATGACACTTGGCGGTTTGCTGTTCTGTGCAATGTCGGTGCGGGCGGCGGATTTGCCCAGGACGCTTTTCGAAATGGCGGGGGCCAAGCCGGAAGCCGGCAGGCTTTCGAATAGCGTGCTGGTCATCGTCGATGCGCAGCGCGAATACGTCGACGGCGCGTTGCCGCTGGTCGGCGTGGATGCGGCCATTGCAGAGATTTCGCAGTTGCTGGCGCGTGCCAGAAAGTCAGGCACACCGGTCATTCACGTCGTGCATAAAGGCAAGGGGGCGTTGTTCAATCCGGCTTCGACCGGATTCGAAATCGTCGCCGCTTTGCAGCCGCTGGCAAACGAAATCGTCATCGAGAAAATGCGGGTGAGCAGTTTTGCGGGCACCGGGCTGGAAGAGGCGATCCAGCGAGCGGGCAGGAAAAATCTCATCGTCGTCGGTTTCATGACGCACAACTGCGTCAGTTCAACGGCGCGCGCCGCACGCGACCTCGGGTATGACGTCACCCTCGTCGCGAGCGCTACCGCCACGCGCGATCTGCCGGGTGGAAACGGTGGCGTTATCCCGGCGGCAACGCTGCAAGCGACCAGTCTGGCCGCGCTGGAAGACCGGACGGGAGCTGTGGTCTCATTTGAGCGAGATATTCTGGAATAAGTACTGGCGTATTTCACCTGACCTAAGCAAACAGCATCGCTATTGGTGATTTCATTGCCCATGGGTTATCATGCCGCGTCGCCGCGGAGGTTAAAATCTTCTCGATCCGACCAGATAAATTCCCGGACAATTCTCAACTTTCCCAGCATTTTCGAATGCCTATCACCAGCCGATGCGCATCCTGATCAGCAATGACGACGGCTATTTCGCACCCGGACTGGCCTGTCTGGCAGAACATCTTTCCTATGTCGCAGAAGTCGTCGTGGTCGCGCCGGAGCGCGATCGCTCGGGGGCTTCCAATTCGCTGACGCTAGATCGCCCGCTCAAGCTGCGCAAGGCTGCGAATGGTTTCTACTACGTCAATGGCACGCCGACCGACTGCGTGCATCTGGCCGTCACCGGCATGCTGGATCATCAGCCTGACATGGTCGTCTCCGGCATCAATGCCGGCGCGAACATGGGCGACGACACGATCTATTCCGGCACGGTGGCGGCGGCGACCGAGGGATTTCTGCTCGGCATCCCGGCTATCGCCGTTTCGCTGGTAGGCAAGGAGCTGACCAATTACGAGACTGCGGCACGGGTTGTGACCGGGTTGGTGCAGCGCTTCGCCGCACAGACGCATACCCATCCCTGGCTGCTGAACGTGAACGTGCCGGACATCCCTTACGAGGACTTGCAGGGCACCGAAGTGACCCGTCTCGGCAAGCGCCACAAGGCCGAGCCGGTGGTCAAGGCCAGCAATCCGAACGGTGAGACGGTGTACTGGGTCGGTGCGGCAGGCAAGGCGCAGGACGCGGGCGAGGGGACGGATTTCAACGCATTGGCGCAGCAGCGCGTCTCCATCACGCCGTTGCAAATCGACCTGACCCAATACGGTCAGCTCGATGCGGTGCGCGACTGGATAGGGCCGCGATGAGTTCCAGAATCAAGGGCATCGGCATGACCTCGCAGCGCACCCGGATGCGCATGATCGAGCGTCTGCGCGAGCAGGGCGTCAAGGATGAGGTTGTGCTGGCGGCCATGTTCGAGACGCCGCGCCACCTGTTCATCGACGAGGCGCTGGCCAGCCGGGCCTATGACGACGTGTCGCTGCCGATCAATTACAACCAGACCATCTCCCAGCCTTATATCGTCGCGCGCATGATCGATATCATGCGCAACGGCAAGCAGCTCAACCGCGTGCTGGAGGTCGGCACCGGCTGCGGTTACCAAGCCGCGGTGTTGGCGCAGGTAGCGAAGGAGGTCTACACCGTCGAGCGTATCCAGCCGCTGTACGAGCGGGCGCGCCGCCAGCTGCGCGATCTGAAGCTGCGCAATGTCAGCGTGCGCTACGCCGATGGCGCCGCCGGTCTGTCCGAACTCGCACCGTTCGACGGCATCATCATGGCCTGCGCCGCGCCGGCGTTGTCGGATGCACTGCGGGAGCAACTGGCGGTCGGGGGCAGAATGGTGATCCCGGTCGGGATGCAGGAGCAGTGGCTGTACCTGATCGAACGCGACGAGCGCGGCTTCCGCGAAACCCGGCTGGAGCCGGTGAAGTTCGTACCCTTGTTGATGGGGAAATCATGAGCAGAGCGCATCGTATATTCGCCTTGCTGGTCGCGGCGGTTATTCTGGCCGGGTGCGCATCGAGCAAGCAGCGCGCGCCAGTGGTCGAGCGTGGCGGTGCGGCCTCGAAGACCACGATCTCCGCCGTTGCGGCGCGTAAAAAAGCACTGCGCGAGAAGGACTGGCGTCCGCAGGTGCATGTCGTGCAGAAGGGCGAGACGCTCTATAGCATCGCCTTCAACTACGGTTTCGATTATCACGAACTGGCCGAGTTGAATGGCATCAAGGACCCCGATGTGATCCAGGCTGGCCAGCAGATACGCCTGTTTCCGGGAGCTGCATCCCATTCGATCGCTGTGGCAGAAACCAAGCCAATCGAACCTGCAATCAAGGATCAGCCTAAGCTGGTGAAGTACGCCTATAGCGAGGCGGCGGTGGCGCAACTCTCCAAGCCGGAGAGGATCGACAAGCCCGCTGCAGTTACTCCCGCCAAACCGGAGAAGGTCGAGCCCAAGCTTCAGCCGAAACCGGAGCCCAAGCCGACCGAAGAGAGTGCCGAGGTCGAACCCGATGCCGACATCGAGTGGAGTCTGCCGACGCAGGGCAAGGTGATCGCCGGATTCTCCGAGGCGGCCAACCGCAAAGGTGTCGATATCGCCGGCAAGCAGGGGCAGCCGGTCAATGCCAGTGCGCCCGGCAAGGTTGTCTACAGCGGCAGCGGCCTGCGCGGTTACGGCAAGCTGGTTATCATCAAGCACAACAACACCTTCCTCAGCGCTTATGCCCATAACGACAAGGTGCTGGTCAAGGAAGGGCAGAGCGTCACGCGCGGCCAGAAGATCGCCGAAATGGGCAATACCGACGCCGACCAGGTCAAACTGCACTTCGAAGTGCGCCGCTTCGGCAAGCCGGTCGATCCGGCAAAATATCTCCCTCTGTAGGGGCACGTAAGACATTTGTTCCGGCACCGGCACGGCGCGCCGTGCCCCTGCGAATTTTGGGGCTTCCTTGAACGATACGAAACTCAGCACCACCGACCATGACCGCGACAGCGCGAACCTGCGCTATGTCTATCCGGTCGTTTCCCGCCGTGCCGGAGGCGTTTCGGTCGGCATCAATCTGAATCCCGATAATGCTTGCAACTGGCGTTGCCTGTATTGCCAGGTGCCGGACTTAACGCGCGGCGCAGCGCCCCCGGTCGATCTAAGCCTGCTGGAAAGCGAGCTGCGCGGCTTTCTGCACGAGCTGCTGTACGGCGATTTCATGCAGACACGCGTGCCGGAAGACATGCGCCGCATCAACGATATTGCGTTGTCCGGCAACGGCGAGCCGACCAGTGCCGCGGAATTCGCCGAGGTCGTCGATCTGATCGCGCGCGTGCGCCGCGAGACAGGTTTGCCGATGGAGGTGAAGACCGTGCTGATTACCAACGGCAGTCTGCTGTACCGGGAGGATGTCCGGCGTGGCCTGCGCGAACTGGCAAAGATCAACGGCGAGGTCTGGTTCAAGCTGGACCGCGCCAGCGAGGCGGGGATGCAAATTGTCAACGACACCCGCATTGCGCTCGACAAGGTGCGCGCCAATTTGATTTTGGCGATTTCAGCCTGTCCGACCTGGCTGCAGACCTGCTGGTTCGCATTGGACGGCGCGCCGCCCAGCGTTCAGGACGAAGAGGATTATCTGGAGTTTGTCGGTGCGTTGCTTCGAGACGGAAATAAGCTGCAAGGCGTGCTGTTGTACGGTCTGGCGCGGCCTTCGTTGCAGCCCGAGTCCGCGCGCTTGTCCAACCTGCCGGAAGATGCGATGCGGCGCTTTGCCGATCGCATCCGCGGCTTAGGGGTGGAAGTCAGGGTTACGGCCTAGCACTGAAAGCGGTACATCTTGCGCAGGAAGGTATCCACATCCATGATTCTCGGCACAGTGGGCATCTCGACATGCTCGGAACATGCCTCGCGCAATCCCAGCGCGGGAATCCAACCGGCGCTCAGCACTTCGTCGCCATACCCGGAGGCCGTATTCTCGCAGCGTTCGACCTCAAAGCTGCTCATATCCATAGTCAGTACGCTCATGATGTTCTCCTGTTGCTTTGAGAGAGTCGCGCAATATGCGCCGCCCTTGATGGATGTATCGGCCTCTATTATCTAAAATTTAGCGTTTTCTCTGGCGTTTCGGTGCGCATGCTTTGCTATCGGGGGCGGGTGCTTGATTCAGTGGCGCTACCCGCGGAGTTGATCGTTTCGTTTCAATTCGTTTCCTTATTTGCGTACGGGCAATTTGCTCAAGTTCTGAACCAGCCTCGATGTTCTAGCCGTAAAATGCCGCTTTGCATTATTGAGCACGCATCATGTCCAACAAGTCCGGCGCCTCCCCTTTTTTAGCCTTATCTCCCGATGAGATAAAAGAACTCGATAGTTTCCTGCTGTCGAATCTCACCTCGGACGAGACGATGATGCTGGATACGCTGGATGGATACCTGACGGCGCTCGTTATCGGACCTGTCTCATTGAAACCCAGTCTATGGCTGCCCGCGGTATGGGGGCCCAAAGTGAGCGATGAGCCGGCATTCGAGACCATGGAACAGGCTCAGCACATCCTCGACCTGATTCTTCGCCACATGAAGGGCATTATGGATAGTCTGCGGCGCGATCCGGATGCCCATGAACCTGTATTCGATACGCTGGTTTACGAGGGCAACCCGCGCGAATACGCCGACGGGGAGATGTGGGCGCATGGTTTTATGACCGGCATCGCGTTGTCCAAAAAAGCATGGCAGCCGTTCTTCGATGAGCCCGATGGCGAGGAAGTGTTGCGCCCCATCTATCTGCTCGGTTCGGACGAGGTTACGCCAGAAGAATTGTTGCTCACCGAGACGCCCGAACAGCGTGAGGAAATCGGCAAGCAAATTCCCGCGAGTGTGGCCCGAATCTACCGATACTGGCAGCCGTTCCGGCAAGCCGAGGTTGAGCGCATGGCTTCAGCCACGATTCAGCGCGCCCAACCCAAAGTCGGGCGCAACGATCCGTGCCCCTGCGGTAGCGGGAAAAAATTCAAGAAGTGCTGCGGGGCGCATTGAGTTGCATTGCAGCCAGCTTTATCGATGCGCCGAAATTGACGGATAGATTGGATCGAGCATGATAGTTGATGGATTTCGTTCTTCTCTGCGGGCCTATTACATAACGATAGAAGAGGGTGCAGTCGATACCCTGCTTCTTGCCTCGATGGATCGCAAGCTCTGCGATGTCGTCAACCACATCGCCTTCTGTCACAGAAACTATGTCGAAAAACGGGTAGAGGCAAATTCGCTATCGGCGCTACTGACCCTGCGCAGAAATCGGCTCATTCGGGACGCGAAGCGAGCGGACGAAATGCTCGAGGAGACGCTGGAGATACAGGATCAGCTGATGGCGCTCAGGGCCAGCGTGCTCGTGCGCCTGTTCGATCGCATCTATGAGCAAATGCCGCTTTGAACCCGAAGCCTTTCGCTTGCTAAACAAACCTTAAAACTTCAGTCCGTCCACGGAAAACACGAAATGGGGTAAGCAGGCATTTTGCCGTAAGGCAAAAGCTCGCAAAGTCGCGGAATCAAACTTGCAACAGGCTTGGCTGGTTACCCTGCAGGGTCATTATATGCATTCGACTCATGAAGCTTTCGTCTGACGGTGAAATGCCTGCTTAACCCATTCCGTGTTTTCCGTGACTTCTGTGGACAGATGCTTTTTTCAGTCACATCCGGTGCACGTTCCATTGCACCACGCCCCATACGTCAAACTCCTGCTCCGGCCTGACCGGCATGTCGGGATAGTCCGGGTGGGCGGCGCGCAGTACCTTGCCGGACGGCGTGTGCAGCAACTGCTTTACGGTGAACTCGCCGTCGAGCACGGCGATCACCACGCAGCCGTGGGTGGCGGGAACCGATCTGTCTACCACCAGCAGGTCGCCGTCGAAGATGTTCAGGTCGCGCATCGAATCGCCGGTCACGCGCATGAAAAAAGTCGTGTCGCGGTGCTGGATTAGTTTCTCGTCCAGGCTGAATCGGCGTTCGACGGTATCGTCGGCCGCCGCCGGGAAACCCGCCGGAACCGCCTTGCGCAGCAGCGCGCGATGGCGATGGAACAGTTCCTTGCTGGGATGCGTCAGCGACAGCAGGGCAGGCGAGGGGCCGCGACGGCCAAGGTGCAGGCTGGTTTGTTGCATGTCATTACCTCCGGTATTTGCGAATCAGGCCGGTCAGCACGCCGAATATCTCCAGCGAACCCTGCGGGCGTATCACCGGATAGGCCTGATTGGCGGGGCGCAAAATGAACTGGCCGCGCTCGCGGTCCAGCGTCTTCAGCGTGAACTCGTTGTCGACGATCGCCACGACGATGTCGCCGATGTTGGCGTTCATGCGTTTTTCCACGACCGCGATGTCGCCGTCATGGATGCCCGCGTCTATCATCGAGTCGCCCTTGACCGGGATCAGCGTGGTCTTGGAGGGGGTGTCGATCAGCATCTCGTCGATCACGAAATGCTCGCCTTGCGTGGCGGCGACCATGACCGGCATGCCGGCCGGCACCGACGATTCCGCCAGCGGGCGGGCGAAAAACTGCTTCGTCGGTATCCACATTCCGTCCGGCGTGCGTTCCAGATAACCGGCTTTTTCGAGCCGGTCAAGGATGGCCTTCACCCAGGACTTGGAGGCGATGCCGAACACCTCGCACAGCGAGGCGTAGGAGGGGATGCTTTTCCAGTCGGCGTAATAATCCTGCAGCCTGGAAAGATATTCGGCATCCTTGGGATTGGATTCCGGTGTTGCGCTATCGAAGTCGGTCATGGCGATTTCCATACAGAACGAACGTGCTGCGCATCGTAAAGAACGAGCGTTCTGTTGTCAATCTTTTTGAGTCGCGGGCTGTCCAGCGTCCGCGGAAGACCCGTTCCTGCGGGCGCTTCGCCCGGTTCCTGCATGCTAGAATCGGGCAGAACAGTCATATATCAAGAATCATGAACCACTTTCTGGCAGGTGATATCGGCGGAACCAAGACCCGCCTCGCGCTGGTCGAGGTCGTTGGCACCCAAGTAGGGACCGTGCATGAGGCCAGCTATCCGAGCGGCGAATATGCGACCTTCGAGGCGTTGCTGGACGAGTTCATCGCGACCGTTCAGGTCCCCGCCCACGCGGTATTCGGCATCGCCGGACCGGTGCAGGGCAAGACGGTGCAGACGACCAATCTGCCGTGGAGCATCGACGCAGACGAATTGCAAGCGCGCTACGGTTTTGCCTGCGCGCTGCTGAACGATCTGGAAGCGACCGCCTACGGCATTCCAGCGCTGAGCGAGGCCGACTTGTTGACGCTGCAGACGGGCGCGCCGGACGCCTGCGGCAACGCCGCAGTGATCGCCGCCGGTACGGGACTCGGCGAGGCCGGGTTGTACTGGGACGGTCGCCACCACCAGCCGTTCGCCACCGAGGGCGGACATGCCAGTTTCTGCCCAGGCGACGAACTGGAGATGACGTTCTTCCTCTACCTGCAGCAACAGTTCGGCCACGTCAGCTGGGAGCGCGTCGTGTCCGGCATGGGGCTGCTGAGCCTGTACCACTTCATGTGCATGTATCGCCATGCGGAGGTTCCGCAATGGCTGATGGACGAGATGCAGAACGGCGATGCCGCCGCGGCGGTCGCCAATGCGGCGCTGGCCGGCAAGGACGAACTCTGCGTCGAGACGCTGTGGCGTTTCGCGCGACTGTACGGCGCGGAAGCCGGCAACCTCGCGCTCAAGGCGATGAGCCGCGGCGGCCTGTATCTGGGCGGTGGCATCGCGCCGAAGATATTGCCGCTGCTGCAGGACGGCGCTTTCATCGAGGCCTTCCTGAACAAGGGGCGCATGCGACCGTTGCTGGAGGCGATGCCGGTGCGGGTGATCCTTAACGACCGCGCGGCTCTGCTCGGCGCTGCGTTGCGTGCGGCCCAACTTGCGCAGGAAACGACATGAGATGCGAACCGCGAGCACCGGTGCAGGAAGCGCCCGGCTCAAGCCGGAAACAACGCTGCGCTATAATCCCGCGGCTTCGGCCAGAACGACTGGCCGTGATGGAGAATTGAAACATGCCTGAACTGAAAGTCCTGTTCGCGACTTCCGAAATCGCTCCCCTCATCAAGACCGGCGGTCTCGCCGATGTCAGCGGCGCGCTGCCTGCAGCGCTGTGCAAGCTTGGCGTCGATGCGCGCGTGCTGGTGCCGGGTTACACCCCGGTGCTTGCGCAACTGTCGCAGCACAATGTCGTCGCCACCTTCGATTCGTTGCCGGGCTTCCCGCCCGCTCGCCTGCTCATGGGCGACATGGAGAGCGACGTGCCGTTGCTGGTGCTGGATTGTCCCGAACTCTACCAGCGCGCCGGCGGCCCATACCAGGACACTAGCGGTCACGACTGGCCCGACAACGCGCGGCGTTTCGCGCTGCTGTCGCGTGTTGCGGCCATCCTCGCCAGCGGCGACTCGCCGCTGCCCTGGAAGGCTGACATTCTGCACTGCAACGACTGGCAGACTGGCCTTGCGCCGGCCTACCTGAACTTATGGCACAGCGGGACGCCTAGCGTGATGACCATCCACAACATGGCGTTCCAGGGCGTATTCCCGCCGCATCTGCTGAACGAGCTGCATCTGCCGCCGTCCAGTTTCGGCATCGATGGCGTCGAGTATTACGGCAACTTGTCATTCCTCAAGGCGGGCCTGTATTACGCCGACCACATCACCACGGTCAGCCCGAACTATGCGAACGAGATTCAGCACGAGAGGCTGGGCTTCGGCATGCAGGGCCTGTTGGCGCAGCGGCGCGACGATCTCACCGGCATCCTCAACGGCATCGACACCGACGAATGGAATCCGGCCAGCGACGGCTATCTCGCGAAGACATACAGCGCTACGCGCATGGCCGGCAAAGCGGCCAACAAGCAGGCGCTGCAGCAGCGCATGGGCCTGTCCGTCGAGCCGGACAGGCCGCTGCTCGGCGTGATCAGCCGCTTCACTTACCAAAAGGGGCTGGACCTGCTGCTGGAGATCGCGCCTCGTCTGGTCGAGTTGCCGGTGCAACTGGTCATGCTCGGATCCGGCGAACCGGGCATGCAGGATGCCGCGCGCGCACTGGCGGCACGCTATCCGGGCAGGATCGCCGCGCATGTGGGCTTCAGCGAAGAACTCTCGCACCTGATCGAGGCCGGCGCGGACATGTTCGTAATGCCGTCGCGCTTCGAACCTTGCGGCCTGAACCAGTTCTACAGCCAGCGCTACGGCACGCCGCCCATCGTTCACGCCACCGGAGGACTTGCCGACTCGGTGATCGACTGTACGCCGGAAACATTGAAGGACGGCAGCGCCAGCGGCTTCGTGTTCAGCGGCATGACTGCCGATAACCTCCATACGACCATCCTGCGCGCGGTCGAGCTCTATCGCGACCAGAAGCAGTGGAAAGCGTTGCGCAAAAACTGCATGGACAAGGACTTCAGCTGGCAGCGTAGCGCGGAGGCGTATCTGGAAATCTACCGCAAGGTGCTGGAGCGCTAGCTCTCTTCGACAACATTATTTGCGACTGACAATTGGCCATGAATCAAATTGCCGACAACCTGCTTGAGGTCCGCGACCTTCACTTTTCCTACGGCCCGCACAATGTGCTCAACGGGATCAACCTGACGATCCCGCGCGGCAAGATCGTCGCGATCCTGGGCAGCAGCGGCTGCGGCAAGACCACGCTGCTGCGCCATTTCGGCGGCCAGCTCAGGCCGTCGCAAGGCAGCGTGAAGTTCATGGGGAAGGTGATCCACGAACTGGACAACGACGAGTTGTACAAACTGCGGCTGAAGATGGGCATGATGTTTCAGGTCAGCGGCCTGTTCACCGACATGACGGTGTTCGACAACCTGGCGTTCCCGATGCGCGAGCATACCGATCTGTCCGAGGAAATGATCCGCGACCTGGTGCTGATGAAGCTGCATGCCGTGGGACTGCGCAACGCCCGCGACCTGAAGCCGGGCGAACTGTCCGGCGGCATGGAGCGCCGCGTCGCGCTGGCGCGGGCGATCGCCACCGATCCCGCGCTGATCATCTACGACGAGCCTTTCGCCGGCCTCGACCCGATCTCGCTGAACACCATCGCGAACCTGATCCGTCGCTTGAACGACGCGCTGGGCGTGACTTCGGTGGTGGTCACCTACGACCTGTCGGAATCGCTCAAGATCGTCGATTACGTGTATTTCATCCACAACGGCGTGGTCGTCGCAGAAGGCGAGGCGTCGGAGATGTTGAATTCGGACGATCCGTTCGTCCGCCAGTTCGTCCATGCCCAGCCGGACGGCCCGGTCGCGTTTCAATACCCTTGTGCGCCCTATGCGGAGGAACTGGGGCTGAAAGGCTGATCTTCCGTTTTGTGGCGCAATGAAAAACCGCCCCATCTGGGCGGTTTTTCATTTGCTCGCGAGGCCGAGATTCAAGAATAGCTACATGTTTTTCCCCATTGCATGCGGAGTACATATGAATAACACTGCTCCGGTATGGTTATCACTCTTACTAATGCAATGGAGGCCATCATGAACAATTGCTCTTGCCCGAATAATGGAACGCAGAAAACGTTGCTGAATCTGGTCGTTGTCGCGGCTTGTGCGGCTGCCATCTCTCCGGCTCCAGTCATGGCCCATAACGAAGTGCGGACGCAGGGCTATCTGGTTGACAGTCAGGGCGAACTGGCCAAAAGCGGGACGGGGCTGTGCTGGCGTACGGGCTACTGGACGCCGGAGATGGCGATAGAGGAATGCGACCCGGAGCTCGTGAAGAAAACGGAAGCGCCGGCCAAGCAGACAGCGTCGCTTCCTGCAGTGCCCCCGGAGCGGATCAGGTATTGCACTACGCTGGATATCCAGTTCGAGATCGACCGGTATGCCATCCAGCATGAATATGAGGCCGAGGTCGAGAGGCTGGGTGCCTATCTGAGGAAATATCCGGATACCACAGCCATGATCGAGGGGCATACCGACGAGGTCGGGACGGACGAGTACAACATGCAGCTGTCGCAGCGCCGCGCAAACAGCGTGGTGGAGTATCTGGTGGCGCATTCCGGTATCGACCGTTCCCGGTTGAAAGCCGTAGGCTATGGCAAGACGCGCCCCGTGGCGGACAACAGCACCGAGGAGGGCAAACGGCAGAACCGGCGCATCGACTCCATCATCGACTGTGCGATGGACATTAAGGAAGGATTCAAGCCGGTTCCCGGCCGCATCACTATGGCCGCGCTGGACATGGAATTCGAGCGGAACAGCGCCGAAGTCAAGCCGCGTTATCACGATGACCTCGCCAGAGCTGCGGATTTCCTGAAAGCGAATCCGAATGCCTCGGCAACGATAGAAGGACATTCCGGCAGCGCGGAAAGTGCGGGGCTCTCGCGGCGTCGCGCCGAGAGCGTGGTGAACTATCTGGTGGATAAATTCGGCATCGAGCGCAGCAGGCTCTCCGCCGCCGGATTCGGCAAGACTCGGCGTATCGCCTATAACTGGAGCGATGAAGGGCGGCGCGAGAATCGGCGGGTGAATATCTACCTCGATTACGCAAAATAGCGGCTGAGTTCTGAACCGCCTTCGGCATCCCGCGCCGCAACAAGCTCGTCCCGTGCATTGTTGAAAGGCCGCTACGCGGCGTGTCGTTGAATCTAGGCGGGTCCTTCCACACGCCGACTCAACCAAATAAAAAACCGCCCACGAGGGGCGGTTTTGTATTTGGCGGAGAGGGCGGGATTCGAACCCGCGGTGGGGTATTACCCCACACACGCTTTCCAGGCGTGCGACTTAAACCGCTCATCCACCTCTCCAGATGGTTCTTTGGGAACAGGCCGGCGCTTGATGCTGCATCCGCCATTCCGAAAGGGCGCGCAGGATAAACCAGAACGCCCTTTCCCGCAATCGAAAATGATCCCTGTAATCAAAAATGGTTGCGCCACTCGCGCAATGCGGTGAAAACGCCGAGTTCGCCGGTGTCGGCGAGGCCCTGGGCCTGCAGCGTGCGCAGGACTCCCTCCGAGTCGCAGCGTAAAAATGGGTTGGTGGCTTTTTCCTGTGCGATGGTGGAGGGGAGGGAGGGCTGACCGGCGTCGCGCAGTTGTCGGGTGGCTTCGATGCGCTGTTGGATCGCCGGATTGTCCGGTTCGCAGGCCAGCGCAAAGCGCAGGTTGGCGGCGGTGTATTCGTGGGCGCTGTAGACGCGGGTATCGTCCGGCAGTCGTGCGAGGCGCTGCAGCGAGTCGTGCAGTTGCGCCAGCGTGCCTTCGAAATTGCGTCCGCAGCCTGCGCCGAACAGCACATCGCCGCAGAACAGCATGCCCGGTGCGAGGTAGGCGATGTGGTCTTCCAGATGGCCGGGAATCTCCAAGATATCGAAGTCCAGACCAAGCGCCTCAAGATGCAGGCGGTCGCCCTCGCGCAGGTCGTCGGTGATGTGCGGGTTGCCGGCGATGCGCTGAGTGCCGGGATGCCGCCGCCCATACACCGGTACGTTGTATACTCCGCGCAATTTCACGATGCCGCCGATATGGTCGTGGTGGCGGTGGGTGCACAGGATGGCTTCCAGCTTCAGGCCTCGGGTTTCGATGAACTCCCGCGCGGGCGCGGCTTCGCCAGGATCGACCAGCACGGCGTGGGTGTCGTTGTGGATGGCCCAGATGTAGTTGTCCTGCAGGGCGGGGATGGCGTCGATGGTTAGCATGGAACGGACAGGACGTTGAGTGATGCCGAATTGTAAGTTAACTGCACATAGTTTGAGCGAGTGGTTCGCCACCGAGCAGGGGGCTTACGTGCTGGCGCGCGAGCAGGCATATTTCGACCGCACCGTGGCGGACCTGTTCGGCTTCAACGCGATGCAGCTCTGCTTGCCGGAGCATGATTTCCTGCACAGCAGCCGCATACCGCTGCGCTTTTCGGCGGGCCATCAGCCGGGCAACGATGTGCGGCTGATCTGCGACGAGCTGCCGTTCGAGGCTGCGAGCCTGGATTTGGTGCTGATGCCGCATGTGCTGGAGTTCGCCGAGCATCCGCACCATATCCTGCGCGAGGTGGAACGGGTACTGATGCCGGAGGGCAACCTGATCATCACCGGTTTCAATCCGCGCAGTTTGTGGGGGATGAAGAAAACGCTGGGCGGGTTGCATCGCGCGCAGGGGCCGCGCGGTTATCCCTGGTGCGGCCAGTTTATCGCGCTGTCGCGGCTGAAGGATTGGCTGGCGCTGCTGGGTTTCGAGGTGGTCGGCGGACGTTTCGCCGCCTACGCGCCGCCGGTGCACCAAACCAAGTGGCTGGAACGATTCGCGTTCATGGAACGCGCGGGTGACCGTTGGTGGGCGGTGAGCGGCGGGGTGTATTTTCTGCATGCGGTGAAGCGCGTGCCGGGCATGCGTCTGATCAAGCCGCAATGGAACGAGGGGCTGGTGGGCAGGCTGATGCCGTCCGCGCCCAAACTGAACAACCGCATTACGCATTGCAGGGGCACGGCACGCCGTGCCCCTGCAGGAACATTGGAATAACTGGCAGGCATGGATAAAGAAATCGTAGAAATATTCACCGACGGCGCGTGCAAGGGCAATCCAGGCGTCGGCGGCTGGGGCGCGTTGCTGCGTACCAAGGGCAAGGAACGCGAGCTGTTCGGCGGCGAGGCGCACACCACCAACAACCGTATGGAGCTGATGGGCACGATCTCCGCGCTGGAAGCCTTGAAGCGTCACTGCCGCATCAAATTGCATACCGATTCCAAGTATGTGCTGCAGGGCATCACCGAGTGGCTGGAAGGCTGGAAGAAACGCGGCTGGAAGACCGCGGACAAGAAGCCGGTGAAGAACGAAGACCTGTGGCGCAGGCTGGACGCTATTGCGGCGCAGCACGAGATCGAATGGATCTGGGTCAAGGGCCACGCCGGCCACGACGGCAACGAGCGCGCCGACCAGCTGGCGAACCGCGGCGTGGAATCGATATTGGGGGGCAGCTGATGCGTAGGATCGTACTGGACACCGAAACCACCGGCCTGAGTCCCGCCGGCGGGCACCGCATCATCGAAGTGGCGGCGATCGTGCTGGAGGGGCGCCGCGTCTCGAAGAATCACTTCCACCATTACCTCGACCCCGAGCGCGAGGTCGACGAGGACGCCGCGCGGGTGCACGGTTTCACCTGGGACATGCTGCGCGGGCGGGCGAAGTTCGCCGACATCGCACCCAGCTTTCTCGAATTCATCGGCGACGCGGAACTGATCATCCACAACGCCCCGTTCGACATGGGCTTCCTGAATCACGAACTCGGGCGGCTCAACCTGCCGCCGCTGACCAACCCGGTGACCGATACGCTGAAGGTCGCGCGCGAGATGCATCCGGGCAAGAAGAATAATCTGGATGCGCTGTGCAGCCGCTACGAGATCGACAACGCGCACCGCACGCTGCACGGCGCGCTGCTGGACACCGAACTGCTGGCCGAAGTATTCCTCGCGATGACCCGCGGGCAGGAGAGCCTGCTCGGCGACGACCCGCAGGCCCCCGCAGAACGCCAGGCGGCGAAGCTGGAGCTGGACGGCACGCGCCCGCCGTTACGCGTGCTGCAGCCGACCGAAGAGGAACTGGCCGCGCACGCGCAGCAACTGGCCGACATCGACAAGGCCAGCAAGGGCGCGTGTCTGTGGAAGCAGCTCGAAGGCGCGGCTTAAGCCGTCAGGAACAACACTATCGGGCACCAGCCCTTAACCTTACAGGCGCTCCTCGCGGCGCAGGAAACCAACATGAAAACAGACGTAATCATTATCGGCGCAGGCGCCGCAGGACTGATGTGCGCGATGCAGGCCGCGCAGCGCGGGCGCTCCGTGGTGCTGATCGACCACTCCAAGAAGCTCGCCGAGAAGATACGCATCTCCGGCGGAGGCAACTGCAACTTCACCAATCGCGACGTGGCCCCGGACAACTTCATTTCCGCGAACCCGAACTTCTGCCGCTCCGCGCTGGCGCGCTACAAGCCGCAGGACTTCATCGCACTGCTGTACAAGCACAACATCGCCTTCCAGGAAAAGACGCTGGGCCAGTTGTTCTGCGATGACGGCTCCGAGGCCATTGTCACGATGTTGCGCAACGAATGCGACGAGGCTGGGGTCAAGCGCTTCATGGGCTGCGAGATCGAAGAGATCAAGTACGATGCGCCCCGGGAAGAGGGGGCAAAGGGAAAGTTCCACGTCTCTGCCTCGCGCGGCGCATTCACCGCGTCGTCGCTGGTCATCGCCACCGGTGGCCTGTCCATCCCCAAGGCCGGTGCCACGCCTTACGGCTACCATGTCGCCGAACAGTTCGGCATCCCCATCGTCAAGCCCAAGCCCGGCCTCGTGCCGCTGAGCGTCGCCCCCGACGACTGGAAGCCTTATGCCGACCTGACCGGCGTGTCGCTGGACGTCACGGTCAGCTTCGGCAAGCGCAGTTTCCGCGAGAACATGCTGGTGACCCATAGAGGTCTTAGCGGCCCGGCGATTTTGCAAATCTCATCCTACTGGCAACACGGCCAGCCGCTGCACATCGACCTGCTGCCCGACCTCGACATGATGGAGCAACTGACCGAACAGAAGGGCAGCAAGAAACTGCTGAGCAACTACCTCACGCAATGGTGGCCGAAGAGCTTCGCCGACGCGTGGTGCGGCGAACTGGCCGGCGTCGAGAACCTGCCGCTGAACCAGTACAACGACAAACAGCGCAAGCTGATCGCCACCGCGCTGCACGACTGGCAAGTTATCCCCAGCGGCACGCTGGGCTACACCAAGGCCGAAGTCACCTGTGGCGGCGTCGACACGCACGCGTTGTCGTCCAAGACCATGGAATGCAACGAAGTGCCGGGGCTGTATTTCATCGGTGAGGTCGTCGACGTCACCGGGCAGCTCGGTGGGTACAACTTCCAGTGGGCGTGGGCCTCCGGCTATGCGGCGGGACAGGCGGTCTAAAGTGGTGAGCAAAAAAGACCACTCATTTCTGAGCGGTCTTTTTGAGGACTTACTTTGCGTTTATCCACGTGGAGGGAACGGGTCATTACCGTAACTATCTCGCGCTCGTATCTTACCGTCGCGACCATGTGTAATAACATCCCCACCTTGATTTGTCGCTATTTCTTTCGCGCGCTCTTGGGCTTGTTGCTGTGTATCATGACGCGAGGTATCACGTTCGTTACCTTCGCCTCTCACGGCCCAAGTGCCGTCGTCCCGTTGTACAACATGCTGGTGTGCCATATTGATTTCCTAGTTAAGGGCAAAATTACCCGAAGCACTATATGTGGGTTGTTTTTGAATATTCACCCCCTATATTTAGCGTGCGTAACGCGTAGGATGGGTTGAGCGCAGTGATACCCATCAATCCTTGCGTTCGCTACACTCCCAATTCACACCCTCATCGCCCGCCCAATCAACCGGCAACACGCCCGCCCGCACGTATCGATGAAACGACGAGTGCGGCCAATCGGCGACGCGCGACACCAAACCATGCTTGACCGGGTTTATATGGATGTAATCGACATGGCGCGAGAAATCCGCTTCGTCGCGGATGAGGTGTTCCCAATAACGACGTTGCCAGATACCTCGCTCACCTCTGCCTTGGCGGCTGTCCGAACGGTGTTCGCCGTGCGGCAAGTTGCGTGAAAACACAGTCTTGATTAACCGCCAGCGCAACGCGAAATCGCTGTCGCCTTCGGGCAAGGTCCAGATGGTGTGCAGGTGCTCTGGCAATATCGCGACGGCATCAATAGAGAATGGGTAGCGCTCGCGGGCGTATTCGAACGCGCTGCGCAGCAACGCGATGTTGTCGGTCAGCAGGGATTGCGACCGGTCTGCAAGATTCACCGTGAAGAAGTAACTCGCTCCGGCGACGTCGCTGCGGCGGTAATTGGTCATGGGGCATGATAGCGAGGGGTGTGGTTATGCTCAACCATTTGCGCTCGATCCATCTTGAGTGTGGTGGTGTGCATGATGGGTATCGCTGCGCTCAACCCATCCTACGGGAGGTGGTGTGCATGATGGGTATCGCTGCGCTCAACCCATCCTACGGGAGGTGGTGCGCATGATGGGTATCGCTACGCTCAACCCATCCTACGGGTGGGGATTGGTGCTATATTTCCTGCGTGTTCAATCTTGAGGAGTTGACGATGCGTGTCCTGTGGATGGTTTTGCTGACGGTGCTGTTGAGCGGTTGCGGCTATAACACTTTTCAAACGACAGACGAGCAGATCAAGGCGAGTTGGGCGGAGGTGCTGAACCAGTACCAGCGGCGCGCCGATCTGATCCCCAATCTGGTTAACACGGTGAAGGGTTATGCGGCGCAGGAGCAGGCGGTGTTGCTGGGCGTCACCGAGGCGCGCGCGAAGGTCGGCAGCATCCAGGCGACGCCGGAACTGGTCAACGATCCGCAGGCCTTCGCCAACTTCCAGGCGGCGCAGGGGCAGCTGACCTCGGCGCTGAGCCGCTTGCTGGTGGTGTCGGAGAACTACCCGCAGCTGAAGTCCGATGCGAACTTCCGCGATCTGCAGGCGCAGCTCGAAGGCACGGAGAACCGCATCACCGTGGCGCGCAAGCGTTACATCGAGGCGGTGCAGGAATACAACGTCGCGGTGCGTTCCTTCCCGACCAACCTGACGGCGATGCTGTTCGGCTACGCGGTCAAGCCTTCGTTTACCGTGGAGAACGAGAAGGCGATCTCGGCTCCACCGGCGGTGGATTTCTCGGCACCTCAACCCGCCGCCGCACCGGCGAAGTAAATGAACATCCTGGCGCGAGTCTTCCTGCTTGCGCTGCTGCTGGCCGGGGCGGCGCAGGCGGAGGTCGCCGTCCCGGCGCTGTCCGCGCGCGTCACCGACCTCACTTCCACGCTGGACGCGCAACAGCTCCAGTCTCTTGAATCCAAACTCGCCGCATTCGAGGCGAAGAAGGGCGCGCAGGTCGCGGTGCTGCTCCTGCCGACCACCCAGCCCGAGACCATAGAGCAATACGGCATCCGCGTCGCCGAGGCATGGAAGCTCGGGCGCAAGGGCGTGGACGACGGCGTGTTGCTGCTGGTCGCGAAGGAGGATCGTGCGATGCGCATCGAGGTCGGCTACGGGCTGGAAGGCGCGCTGAACGACGCGACCGCTAAGCGCATCGTCGCCGAGATCATCACGCCGTTCTTCAAACGCGGCGAGTTCTATCAGGGACTGGACGCAGGCACGGCGGCGATCATCAAGGTGGTCGAGGGCGAACCCTTGCCCGAGCCGCAACGTGGCACGTCAGGCGACAAGGGCGACATCGAGTCTTTGTTGTTCGTCGCGTTCGGTGCGGTGGTCGTCATCGGCGGCATACTGCGATCATTGCTCGGGCGTTTCCCCGCGGCACTGCTGACCGGCGGCGGACTGGGGCTGGTGGCATGGCTGACGGCAGTACCCTTGCTGATGGCGCTGCTGGCCGGAGTGATGGCTTTCGTGTTCGTCTTGCTGGGCGGCATGCGCCACGGCTTCGGCGGCCATCGCGGGGGCGGATTCGGCGGTGGATTTGGAGGGGGCGGCTTCGGCGGTGGGTTCGGTGGGTTCGGTGGTGGCGGAGCGTCTGGTCGTTGGTAGGGGCGCGATTCATCGCGCCCTTTGGGGTACGGTAATCAATTTGGGCGCGATAAATCGCGCCCCTACGGATGGGGTGATATGGATTTGAAACGCATCATGCGGCACCTGTCGAGCGGACGCGCAAACGTGCATCGCGTGCTGCCACCGCGCGCGCTGGAGACGATAGAGCGCGCGATCGCCGCGACGGAGATGCAGCACGACGGGCAGATACGCTTCGCGGTCGAGGCCGCACTGGACTGGCAGCCGCTGCTGGCCGGGCAGACCGCGCGTGAGCGCGCCGTCGAGGTGTTTTCGGAATTGCGCGTGTGGGACACCGAACACAACAATGGCGTGCTGATCTATTTGCTGCTGGCCGATCATGACGTGGAGATGGTCGCCGACCGTGGCATCCATGCGAAGCTCGGTCAGCCGGTCTGGGAGGAAATCTGTCAGGAGATGGAGGCTGCATTCCGCGACGGCCGCTTCGAGGCCGGCGTGCTAGCCGGGGTGCGCGCGGTCGGCGACCATCTGGTGAAGCACTTCCCGCCTCGCAGCGACAAACCCAACGAGATGCCGGACAGCCCGGTGGTGATGTAGCAGTTCGATTTCAGGGCGACAGAGGATCAGATGAAGATCGGCATACCGAAAGAGATCAAGACCAACGAGAACCGCGTGTCGCTGGTGCCTGCGGGTGCAGAGGCTTTGGTCGCGGCAGGGCATGAGGTCGTCGTCGAGACCGGTGCGGGGCAGGGCAGCGGCTTTGCCGACGAGCAATATGTCGCGGCCGGCGCGCGGATCGCGGCCGATGCCGATGCAGTGTGGGCGGCTGCCGACCTGATCGTGAAGGTCAAGGAGCCGATCGCGCCGGAGTGGCCGCGCATCCGTCCCGGTCAGGTGATCTTCACCTATTTCCATTTCGCCGCGAGCGAGGCGCTGACCCGCGCGCATATCGCATCCGGCGCGGTGTGTATCGCTTACGAGACGGTCGAGCTGCCTTCCGGAGAACTGCCGTTGCTGACGCCGATGTCGGAAGTGGCCGGGCGCATGGCGGTGCAGGAAGGTGCGAAGTATCTGGAGAAACTGTACGGCGGGCGCGGCATCCTGCTGGGCGGCGTGCCCGGAGTGCCGCCGGCGAAGGTGGTGATCCTCGGCGGCGGCATGGTCGGTGTGAATGCGGCGAAGATGGCGGCCGGACTGGGCGCAAGCGTGGTGATCCTCGACGTGTCGCTGGAGCGGCTGCGCCATCTGAGCGACGTGATGCCCGCCAACGTGCAACTGATTTTCTCGAACCACCACAACCTGCTGGAGCAGATCGCCGGCGCCGATCTGGTGATCGGCGCGGTGCTGATTCCCGGAGCGATAGCGCCCCGGCTGATCCGTCGTGTAGACCTGAAGACCATGCGGCAGGGCGCGGTGATCGTCGATGTCGCGATCGACCAGGGCGGCTGCGTAGAGACGATGTATCCGACCACGCACGAGAACCCGACCTTCGTCGTCGACGGCGTGATCCACTACGGCGTGGCGAACATGCCTGGCGGCGTGCCGACCACCTCGACGCTGGCGCTGACCAATGCGACCTTGCCCTATGTGTTGCAGCTGGCGAACAGGGGATGGCGGCGGGCACTGCAGGAATCGCCGGCGTTGCTGAAGGGGCTCAATATCGCCGACGGCAAGCTGACCCACAGAAAAGTCGCCGAGGCGTTCGGACTGGACTGCCATCCGGCGGAATCCATGGTCGATGAGCATTCGGCGGAGGGGTGATCGCGTTGCTGATCGAGCGGGGGATGAAACAGGTGTTCCAGCAGCTTAAAGCGCACGTTCACGACATCGAGCAGCGGATTTTCCAATCCCGGTCCGAGCGCGGCGTCATGGCTACCTACCTGATCGCAGTCGCGCTGATAAGCATTGCGCTTGTGGTGCGGTTGCTGATGGCTCCCGTGGATGCCGGGTTGCAGTATGTGACTTTTTTCCCGGCGGTCACGCTCGCCGCGGTGGTGGGCGGATTCCGGCCCGGTCTGCTCGTGACGAGCATCGGCTTGATATTTGCCACGTATTTTTTTACGCCTCCCTATTTTTCGTTTTCAAGCGCAGCCTTGCATACGAGTTTCTGGTCGAACATGGTATTCCTTATGGATGGAATTATCGTGAGCGCCTCCATCGAGGGCATGCATCGCTACCGAGCCAAATTCGCCGCCGAACTGGCCGAGGCCAAATATCAGGAAGCGCGCGTGGCGGAACTCAATAAGTCGCTGGACGAATTCACCTACATCGCAGCGCACGACCTCAAGGAACCGCTGCGCGGCATACACAACTATTCCAGCTTCCTCAAGGAAGACCATGCGGCTCAGCTGGACGAGAGCGGTCGGCAATACATAGACCGCATCCAGCGGCTGGCGGAACGGCTATCCACGCTGATCGACAGCCTGATGGCCTACTCTCGTCTGGGCGTAACGGAACTGGTCAAAGACAAGGTCGATGTGGATGCCGTGGTCGATGCGGTGGCGGAAGACCTGAGCCGTTTATGGACGAAAGAAGGCATAGAACTGCGCCGCAACGGCCCCCTGGGAATGGTGAAAGGCGACGCCATCCGTATCGGCGAGGTGTTCCAGAACCTGTTTACCAACGCGGCAAAATACAACGACAAGCCTTCGAAGTGGATAGAGGTCGGCTGCGACCGCAGCGGGGCCGTCCCGGTTTTCTACGTCCGGGATAATGGCATCGGCATCCAGCCGCACCATCGCGAGAATGTCTTCCGGATATTCAAGCGGCTGCATGAACAAAACAAATACGGCGGGGGCACCGGCGCCGGCCTGACCATCGTCAAGAAAATCATCGAGCGCTACGGCGGCCGTATCTGGCTGGAATCCGTCCCGGGAGAGGGAACGGCGTTTTACTTTACTTTGAGCGAGGGAAATAGTGGCAACGAACGAGACTCAACTTATGCTGATCGTCGAGGATAACGACGACGATTACTTTGCCACCATGCGCGCCTTCGGCAAGGCCAATCTTGCCAATCCGGTGCGGCGTTGCACCAATGGCGATCAGGCGCTCGATTACCTTTTTCAGCGCGGCGAGTTTTCCGCACCCGACGCGGCGCCTCGCCCCGGCATCATCCTGCTCGACTTGAATCTGCCCGGCGTGGACGGGAGGGACGTGCTGCGCACCATCAAGGAGAATCGGGATTTACGCAAGATTCCGGTCGTGGTCCTGACGACCTCCCATTCCGAACTGGATATCGAGGAGTGCTATTCCGCGGGGGCGAATTCCTACGTGCAGAAACCGGTGAATTTCGAGGGGTTCATACAGGCGATTGCACGGCTTTCCGACTACTGGCTCAACGTTGCCATCTTGCCCAAGAGCATCAAATAGAGCCGCCCATGAGCGCAACCATACTCGTCATCGACGACAACGCTGACGATCAGCTCCTCTATCGGCGCGTCTTCAGGGATAGCGGCAACGACTTCCGCCTGGAAATGGCCGCGACGGCGGAGGTCGGCTTTGCCTACCTAGCCGATGCCGACTCGAAACGCCCCGACCTGATCTTGCTCGATTACAACCTGCCGGATATGGATGGACTCAGCTTCATGCAGAGGCTGCCCGAATGTGCGGACACGTCCATACCCATCGTCATGCTGACCGGTGAACGCAACGCGGCGGTAGCGGTGGATGTGATGAAGCAGGGTGCTGCCGATTATTTGGTCAAGGACACCGCCGGACTCTACCTTCGCCTGCTGCCGACGGTGGTCGAGCGCGTCATGACCGCCTCTGCGCAACGCGAAGAAACCCGGCGTTTGCAGCAGGAAACCGAGGCGCTGCTGCGCCGCAACCGGGCATTGATGAAGAACGCCAAGGACGGCATCCATGTAATGGATGTCGAAGGAAATCTGCTGGAAGCCAACGATGCGTTCTACCGCATGCTGGGCTATACCGCAGAGGAGGCGCTCGGCCTCAACGTGGCCGACTGGAATGTGCAATGGACGAAGGAAGAACTGCGGGCGCAGTTCAAATCCATGGTCGGCAAGAGCGCGGTGTTCGAAACCAGGCACCGGCGCAAAGACGGCACGCTGATCGATATCGAAATCAGCACTTCCAGTGTCCAGATAGACGGGCGGAATCTTTTTTTTGCTTCAAGCCGCGACATCACCGAGCGCAAAATGGCCGAACAAGCGTTGCTGAAAAACGAAGCGAATCTGCGTGCCATTCTGGACAACTCGCCCTATCTGACCTGGCTGAAAGACACCGAAGGCCGTTACATCACGATCAACAAGGTGTTCGCCGATTATCTCCGTCTGGAGGATGCCAGTCAGGTCGCGGGCAAGACCGATCTCGATCTGCAACCGCAAGAACTGGCGGAAAAATACCGCGCCGACGATGTCGAGGTGATGGAGGCAAGGCAACAGAAGCATGTCGAGGAATCGGCATTCGATGGCAATACGGTTCACTGGGTGGAAACATACAAGACTCCCATTATCGATGCGCAAGGCAATGTTCTGGGCACCGCCGGCTTTGCCAGAGACATCACCGAGCGCAAGATGGCCGAGCAGGCCATGCAGCAGGAGAACGAAGCCGAGCGCCAGCATGCGGAAGAAGCGCTGCGAATTAGCGCGCTAAGACATCAGTTGCTGTTCGAGAGCTCGCGCGATGCCCTGATGCTGGCTGCGCCGCCATCCTGGAAATTCACCGCTGCGAATCAGGCGACCCTGCAATTGTTCGGCGCAGCCAGCCTCGCCGAATTCACCGCGCTTGGGCCGTGGGACGTTTCGCCGGAGCGGCAGCCGGACGGACGCCTCTCCAGCGAGAGGGCGCAGGAAATGCTTGCGATAGCCATTCGCGATGGCTCCAATTCTTTTGAATGGGAGCACCAGCGCCTGAACGGCGAAACGTTTTCTGCCGATGTGCAGATAACCCGCCAGGAGGTGGGAGGGGAGCTGTTTTTGCAAGCCACGGTGCGCGATATCACCGAGCGCAAGCAGACGGCGGCAGAGCTGCACAGGCTGAACCGGGCGCTCAGGCTGTTGAGTGCCTGCGATACGGTGCTGGTGCATGCCGCTGAAGAGGCACCGCTGCTGGCGAAAATCTGCCAGTTGGTCGTGGAAACAGGCGGTTACCACATGGCCTGGATAGGGATGGCCGAGTACGATCAGGAGAAAAGCGTTCATCCGGTTGCGCAATGCGGTTTCGAGGATGGCTACCTGAACAACGCCAACATCAGCTGGGCCGACGATACGGAACGGGGACGCGGCCCCATCGGCATCGCAATAAGAACAGGCGCTACGCAAATCAACCATGATTTCGAGAATAATCCCCTGTTGGCGCCATGGCGCGAGGCTGCGTTGGCGCGCGGTTACCGCTCGAGTATCGCCTTGCCGCTCAAGATTTATGGGCGAACATTTGCGACTCTGTCCATTTATTCCGCCGCATCCGATTCCTTCAATTCCAGCGAGGTGGCGCTGCTGGAGGAACTCGCAGACAACATGTCCTATGGGATATCGGCGCTGCGCTTGCGCATCGAACACGATCAGGCGGTGGAAAAGCTGCACAAGTCGGCGCAAGAAATCGAAGGCCTTTACAACCAGGCCCCCTGCGGTTACCACTCTCTGGATGCGGACGGCATCGTTCGCAGCATCAACGACACCGAACTTGCGTGGCTGGGCTATACGCGGGACGAGGTGGTCGGAAAAATGAAATTTACCGAGTTGATTTCGCCCGCGCGCATTCCGGATTTCCAGAGAACCTTCTCGCAATTGAAGCAGCAGGGATTTGTCCGCGACATCGAGAGCGAACAGATGCGCAAGGATGGCACGCTGTTTTCCGTGCTGATCAACGCGACTGCCATTTACGATGCCGACGGCAATTACCTGATGAGCCGCTCGACGCTGGTCGATATCACCAAGCGCAAGCAGGCGGAAGAGAAGCTGCGCAAAAACGATGTCCGGCTGCGCGCGCTGGTCGGCAACCTGCCCGGCACGGTGTTCGAGATGGCGGTGGGCGAGGGCGGCGAGGTCTCGTTGCCGTATGTCAGCGTAGGCGTAGCCGCGTTGTTCGGCGCGACGGCAGACGAGCTAATGAGCAAACCGGAGTCGCTGTACGGCTGCGTGGATGCCGAAGACGCGCCGGGTTTCGAGGCCAGCCGGGCCATATCCGCGCGAACCCTGGAAGTATGGGACTGGGAGGGGCGCATCAATACCGCGACTCAGCACGGGAAGTGGCTCAGCTTGCGTGCCACGCCGCACCGGCAGGAGGACGGTTCGGTGGTCTGGGGCGGCGTTATCCTCAACATCACCCAATGCAAGCGCGCGGAACTCGAGCTCATCAAGTCCCAGCAGTTGCTGCGCAACCTGATCCTGCAGAGCGAGATGGTGCGCGACGACGAGCGCAAACGGATTGCCCGCGAGCTGCATGATGAGTTGGGCCAACTGCTGACCGCATTACGCATGAACATTTCACTGATGCGCATCAAGCTGGGCGAAAGCGACGCGGAACTGAAAACCATCATAAGCAGGGTCACCGGGCTGCTGGATCAGTCCATTCGATGTACGCGCCACGTCGTGACCAATCTGCGTCCCGTTGCGCTTGACATGGGTGTTGTTCCCGCCATCAGATGGTTATGCGATGAATTTGCCGAACATACCGGCACTCCCTGTGTTTTGCATGCGGCAGAAACAGAAGTTCATCTGGACGAGGTGCTTGAGATGACGGCATTTCGCGTGGTGCAGGAAGCCCTGACCAACGCGGCTCGCTATGCCGAAGCAAGCCGGGTTGAAGTTGTCCTTGGGCAGGATGCCGGCAATTTTTTCGTTACCGTGAAGGATAACGGCAACGGGTTCGATTGCACGGCCAGTCACAAGCCCAAATCCTTCGGCCTGCTTGGAATGCGTGAACGTGCCATCGCACTGGGGGGCGCTGTGGATATCCATAGCGCACCGCAGCAGGGAACGCAGATATCCTTTGTTGTGCCCAATAATCGAAATCTCCCCGATATGAAGGGTGACCATCCATGAAGGGTGACTATCCATGATCCGCCTTGTCATGGCCGACGATCATCCTGTCGTGCGCGAGATCACCGGGTATGTTCTGGCGCTTGCGCCCGATGTTGAGCTGGTTGGAGAGGCAGTCAACGGCGAAGAGGTATTGAATCGGGTGCGTGATGGCCAGTTCGATCTGCTGTTGCTCGATATGAATATGCCGGGCATAAGCGGCGTAGAGCTGATCGAACGCGTCAAGCTATGCCGCGCAACGCTCCCCATTCTGGTCTATACCATGCACAACGATGTGCAAGTCGCAATGCGCGTCATTAAAGCCGGAGCTTCCGGCCTGCTTACCAAGGATAGCGATCCTGAACAGCTGTTGGCGGCGATACGCAAGGTGAGTGCAGGAGGAAAATACCTGGATCCGGCGGTGGTCGAGCAAATAGCCATGGACTTTGAGTCGTCGAATTTGCAGTTGCCTCAGACCTCGCTTGCAGACCGTGAGATGGAGGTGTTTCGTCTGTTGGTTGAGGGCAAATAATTCTGCGATCATCGTGGTCATAGCTGTCTGGAACCGATGTCGCAATCTCTCTGCGAGAGCGATGGGCCTGACACGGCGCATGTCGCAGAAACTGCTCAGGTCGGGCAGTCGACCATCAGCAGCGTGATGTCGTCGAAGGCATGCCTTGATCCGAGATGGTTATTCAATGCTGCACGCAGCGCTTCATAGCGTTCGTTCGCGAGGTTCTTCTTGATGATCTCCTTGATGCTGTTGCTGCCGAAAGCTTCGCCGCTTTCGTTTTCCGCTTCCGGTATCCCGTCGGAATAGACGACCAGCTGGCTGTGCTCGCTCCACTGGAAAATTTCGGTCTGTGCGGTGAACGTGCGGTCGAGTATGCCCAGCGGCAGATTGACCGAATTGAACGAGTGGGCGACGTCGCCGTTCGGGCCGACCAGCAATGCCGCCGGAATGCCGCCGTTCCAGACTTCGACCACATGGTTGCGGTTGTCGATGCAGGCGATCAGCGCGGCCACATAGCGGTCGATCGGAGATTGCTCTTTGACCGCCCAGTTCATCTCCTCGACGATCAAGGGAACCGGCAGGCTTTTTTCCACCATGCTGTAGAAAATGTGGTTTATCGGCAGCAGGTTGAGTGCGGCAGGCAGGCCGTGTCCGGTCGAATCCGCCAGCATCACGTATAGCCTTCCGTCCTGCGTGCGCGAGGCAGCGATCAGGTCGCCTCCGACGACATCGGTGGGCTGGAGCCAGTACTGGATTTGCGGGTCGGCCAGACGTTCCGGACGCATCATGCGCAGCATCAGGTCGGCGACTAACCTGCGTTCTTCCTCTGCCGCCTGATGATAGGCTTCGAGTTGCGCCTTGCTGGCGACAAAGGCGCGTGCATTGAACAGGATCTCCGCCTGCCTGGAGATTGCAGCCTGGAGTTTCTCCAGATTGATAGGCTTGAGCACATATTCGTCGATGCCGATGCCGATCGCACGAAGCAGATAATCCGTATCGTTAAAGGCTGTCGTCAGGATGATGGGTGTGGCCGGACTGTCGGCCTTGACCGTTGCGGCAAATTCCAGACCGTCCATCTCCGGCATCATGATGTCGCTGACGATCATGTCCGGGCGCTGGGCACGGTAAAGCTCCAGGGCTTCGCGGCCGTTCTCCGCCAATATCAGACGGGCGCATCGATGCGACAGAAAGTGCGCGACCTGACTGCGGATGCTGGGATCGTCCTCGGTATAAAGGATGACCAGTTCTGCCAGATGATTGTTCGTCATGTCTTCTCCGTTCCGCTTTCGGCGCCCGACCTCAGCGGAATGCTGATCGTGAATTCCGCGCCATCGGCAGTGTTGCGGCAGACGATGCTGCCGTCCATGTGCTTTTCGATGATGGTCTTGCTCATGTACAGGCCGATTCCGGTGCCGCTGGCCTTGGTGGTGAAATAGGGATCGAAGATTTTTTCCATCGCCCCATCCGGGATGCCGCCCGCGTTGTCGCGAATGACGACTAGCCCGGTATATTCGGTTTCCCTGAGTTCGACTTCTATCCTGCGTTGATGCGGCTGGTTGTCCACCAGCGCATCCTTGGCGTTCGCCAGCACGTTGAGGATGACCTGGGAAAATTCGTTGGCATGACCGAAGGCCTCCAGCCCCAGGTCCTTGCCCATCGCGACCTGAATGTTGTTGTTTTTCAGCGTCGCTTCCAGCAGTTGCAGGGAGTCGCTGACCGCCTGATGCAGGTTGAACCGCACCTTGGCCTTGTCGGGGCGGAAGAAATTGCGGAAGTCGTCTATCGTCTCGGACATCTGCGTCACGCATTGCTGCGCGGTGTCGACATATTTCTCCAACGATTCCCGGTTCAACTCGTTCTCCCGGTAATCCAGCATGATGTTCTGCACCACCAGCCCCAGCGTGCTCAAAGGTTGACGCCACTGGTGGGCGATGTTGCTGATCATCTCCCCCATTGCGGCGCTACGGCTTTGCTGGATCAGCAGTCGCTCCTTCTCGATGTTCTGTTGCGTCTGCTCGTCCACCCGTTGCTCCAGCGAGGTGTTGACCGTTTTAAGTTGCCGGAGCGCCTTGTTCAGCTCGATGTTTGCCTTTTCCAGCTGATTGCGGGCCTCTTCAGTCTCGGCTTTTTGCCGCGACAGTTGCTGGAGCAGATCGGAGTTTTCGAAACGCTGCCGGAGTGAAAGCACGAAGGTCCGGTTCAATCCATGCCCTGCATACATGGTAACCGCGGTGAACACGAACAGCATCAGCGCCAGCAACCAGTGATGTGTGTCGTTCTCGAGCGCCACCTGCGCGATCAGCGGAACCATCAGGCCCAGCACAAAGCCATACAACGACGGAGGATGCACCGGATTCATCGTGACCGCGCCGGCAGACAGTCCCAGCATCACGCTGATCAGGACGCTCTGTTCGTTGATATCGATCGGAAAAAAAACGATGGCGCCTACTGCCCACAGAAGCCCTCCCCCGAGTGCGAAGACGGTGAAGTGGACATGCCAATCCACACATTCGGCTAGCGTATCCAGCCTGCTCTTGTCCCGCTTCCATTTGACCAGTTCCACCGCATGAAACGCATAGAAAGTCGCGAGCCACAACAGCAGCCAGTAATGGGGAGCGTGATTCCAGTACAGCCAGACAAACAGCGGTTGCAGAACGATCTGGCTCAGGATCAGCGAAGGATACATCGACATCCTGGTGCGGAGTTGCTCGGCACGGATGCGCAGATTGGCCTCGTCTATGCGGAAACTGAAACAGTAGAAACACAATCCGAAAGGAAGACGACGGGAGAGCGGGGTAAGCATCGCTCACTCCTGACGATTACGGTAATCGCGGATGATGTCGCCGCGCGCTGTATTCGGACCCATGCCTCATCCTTTGCTTACGGTTGGATTGAGAATTGCAGATCATGGTCGCGAGCCTTAGTCGGTACAGGATATTCCCCAAGCGCAATCTGCGCGGGTAGTTTATGCCTGTTCCCATTCGCTTTCCATAGGGCGATTACTATTCCGCATCATCATCGCTGCGCATGTATATTCCCCGGCGCTGGAGCATAATCAGCGGCAATGAAGTCGGAGCAGGTGTCGGCGGAGACATCGGTTCGCACAGGGCAAGGAGGGCTGTTGTGATCAAGAAAATCGACATACGGGAGTTGCGTCCGGGCATGTATGTGCATGACCTCAACTGCAGCTGGGTCGCCCATCCCCTGTATCCGACCAGGTTCAAGGTCCAGTCGGGCAAGGAAGTGGACAAGCTGGTCGAACTGGGGGTCTCGTCCGTTTATATCGATTCCGGCATGGGTGACGATGCCCCCAATGCGGCTACCGAAGACGAGGTGCGCCTGACGGTAGAGGCCGCATTGCTCAAGATCGCCGAATCGCCCGGCGCGAAAGGGGCGGCGCAGGGCATAACGACACGCGAAGAACTGGCCTCCGCCGCGCAGATACACAGGGAAGCTCATCAGACCATACAGGAGGTGATGTCGGATATCCGTCTCGGCAAACATTCCGAAATGGAAAGCATAGAACCGGCGATTCGGGGTGTCGTCGATTCGGTCTTCCGGAACTCGGGAGCACTGATACAACTCGGCGGCATACGCACCAAGGATCAATACACCTTTGCGCATTCGGTGAACGTATGCGCGTTGCTCACCTCATTTGCCCGAACGCTGAAACTGGGCAACGACATCACCAGACAGATCAGTGTCGGCGGCATGCTGCATGACATCGGCAAGATGCGCGTGCCCGATGCGATCCTCAACAAGCCGGATCGACTGACTGAGAGCGAGTTCGACGAGATGCGCCAGCATGTGCAGCAGGGGGTGGATATTCTCGACAAGGTTTCCTGGATCTCGCCTATCTCTCTGCAGGTGACTGCCCAGCATCACGAACGCTATGACGGTTCCGGCTACCCGGGCGGCCTGAAGGGAGACCAGATCTCCCAGTTCGGTCAGATGGCTTCTATCGTCGATGTCTATGATGCGATCACTTCCGTACGCGTCTATCATCGGCCGATGGCGCCCGTCATGGCGATCCGCAAGATACAGGAATGGAGCGGGCAGTATTTCAACGAGGAACTGGTGAGCCATTTCATACGCAGCGTGGGCATTTTCCCGTTGGGCACGCTGGTCAGGCTGGAGAGCGATTTGCTGGCGATCGTGGTCGAACATTCCGGCGCGAGCCTGCTGAACCCGGTGGTCAGGGTCGTATACGACACCGGCAAGCGGAGCAGGGTCGAACCATACGACCTCGATCTGTCGCGGCAGTCTGCGGACCGGATCGTCGGTTTCGAATCCGGGGAAAAATGGGGGATAGCTCCGGCGGATTTTCTGACAATCGTGGACATACCCGCTGCTCGTTAATGCGCAGGTGCGCTTACGGGCAGCCATTTGATTTTCGATAAAGGATCGTGCACATGGATTACGACGTACTCATCATCGGTTCCGGCCCTGCCGGGCAGCACGCGGCCTGGCAGGCGGCACGCATGGGCAAGCGCGCCGCCATCGTCGAGCGCAAGCCCAGGATAGGCGGCGCAGGGTTGCAGACCGGCACGATACCCAGCAAGGCCATGCGCGAAATGGCCTACCTGCTATCGCGCTCAGGCCAGGGCGGCATGCGCCAAGCGTTCGCGTCGGACGGGCGAACCCGCCGAGGCCTGCTGGTCGATGCGGTGCGGCGCAAGGAGGCGGTGATCGCGCAGCAGGAATCGGTGATCTTGCAACGCTTGTTGAGCTCCGGCGTCGCACTGATCCCCGGCGAGGCCTCGTTCGTCGATGCGCATACGATGCAGGTGGTCGATGCCGGCGGCAACGCGCGCATGATCTCCGCCGGCGTCATCGTGCTGGCTGCCGGCTCACGCCCGCGCCGCCCGCCCGATGTCCCGTTCGACAAGAAAACCGTGCTGGACTCGACCTCCATCCTGAACTTGCGCCAGTTGCCGGACAGCCTGCTGGTCGTCGGCGGCGGCGTGATCGCCTGCGAATTCGTCTCGATATTCGCCGCGCTGGGCGTGCAGGTCAGCGTGGTCGACAGCCATGCGCAACTGCTGGCCTATTTGAGCGAGGATGTGGTCGGCGTGCTGGCCGAGAGCTTCCTCTCTATGGGCGTAACCTTCCACATGCAGGAGCGGGTCAGGGAGATACGCCGCGAACCGGCGGGCATAACCACCGTGCTGGAAAGCGGGAAGGAGATGCGCACCGATGCCGTGCTCTTCGCCCAGGGGCGCGAGCCCAACAGCGCCGGTCTGCAGGCCGAACGCGCCGGCGTCAAGGTCGAAGGCGGCTGGATAGAGGTCAACCGCCACTTCCAGACTGCCGTGCCGCATATCTACGCCGTGGGCGACTTGATCGGCCGTCCGGCGCTGGCATCGACCGGGATGGAGCAGGGCCGTGCCGCGGTGCTGTACGCCTTCGGCGGCGAGCAGCATGTGACGGCGGAGAACCTGCCGATGGCGGTCTACACGATCCCGGAGATTTCCTATGTCGGCAAGACCGAAAAGGAGCTGAAACAGGACAACATCCCCTGTGTGGTCGGGCGCGCCTATTTCCGGGACAGCGCACGCGGCCAGATCATCGGCGACGCGCAGGGCCTGCTGAAGCTGATCGTGGATGCGCGCGACGAAAAGCTGCTGGGCGTGCACATCGTCGGCGAGCAGGCCAGCGAGCTCATCCACATCGGGCAACTGGTGATGAATCTGAACGGCAGCGTGCGCGACCTGATCGCCAACGTCTTCAACTACCCGACGCTGGCCGAATGCTACAAGCTGGCCGCGCTGGATTGTGCGCAACAACTGAAACATCAATCTCAAAGCGCCTGACCATAGTCAGGCGGCTTGCGTCGATTCGACTGGATCAAACAGAGAGGCTGGACAGGGCCCGGATCAGCTTGTTGGACTTGGCCTGAAAATTCAGCGCGTGGGCCGCCAGCAGGTTCGCGTGGTGACGTACCGTGGCGGCAGAAGGCGGGAAGCGGTCCGACTTCAGCGCGAACGCGACCCGGTTCAGGTTGTCGTCGGCGGCGACGACCACGACGCGGTCGTCGAAGCTGGCGCGCAGATGATCCAGGCTCTGGTCGTAGCGTTCATGGCCGAACCACAGGTTGACCGCGAGGATGCCGTCCTCGGTCAAAGCCGAGAAACAATCGTCGTAGAACTGCCGGCTGCCCAGCCGCTCGGGCAGTCCGCCGGCATCGTATCCGTCCGCGATCAGCACGTCGAAACGCCCGGCCTCACTCTTCACGAATTCCGCACCGTCGCCCAGCAATACCCTGAAGCGAGCGTCGTCGGCGGGGATCGCGAACTCGTTGCGTAGCGCGATCACCTCCGGGTCGATCTCGACGACGGTGATGTCCGATTGCGGCAGGTGGCGATAGCAATATTTCGCCAGCGAGCCGCCGCCCAGACCGATCATGCCTATGCTCGCTGGCGTTGGATCTAACAGCAAAAAGCACATCATGTCGGTGGTATAGGGAATGACCAGTTCGTCCGGGGCATCGATGGACATCTCGCTCTGTATCGAAGACGTGCCGAAATGCAGCGCGAGTATCCCGTTGCGTTCCTCCAGATGCGGCTTGCCCGGTTCGAGGCTGGTCTGGGATTCGACCGTCCAGCCCAGCAGTTTCTCGATGCGGTGCTTCAGTTTTCGGACGTCTTTTTCAAAAGAATCGGATTGCATGGTTTTCGCTCAGCGCAGACGCTTGCGCTCTGTCTTGGTGTGTTCCGACGCATGGCAGGCGCGGCGATAGGCGACCAGCGTGCGTTGGGCGTGGCCCAGCACGCTGTCGCGCGGGTAGTTGCCGGTGTCGTTGGCCTCGCCCGCCGGTATTCCGGTGAGCAGCGCGATGCCTTCGGTGACGTGATCCACAGTGTGGACATGGAACAGCCCCTGTTCGACCGCCTCGACGACTTCGCGGTCCAGCATCAGGTGGCGGCGGTTGCGCCGCGGGATCAGCACGCCCTGGTTGCCGTCCAGCCCGGCGGCTGCGCAGATGCGGAAATAGCCCTCGATCTTCTCGTTCAGGCCGCCGATGGGCAGCACCTCGCCGTGCTGGTTCAGCGCGCCGGTGACCGCGATGCCCTGCTTGAGCGGCAGGCCGGACAGCGACGACAGCAGCGCGTACAGCTCCGCGCAGGAGGCCGAGTCGCCCTCGACGCCGCTGTACTCCTGCTCGAACACGACGGAGCCGTTCAGCGCGAGCGGCGCGTTGTGCGAGAACAGCGCGGACAGGTAGTTCTGCAGGATCAGCACGCCCTTGTCGTGGATGGGGCCGGACATCTCCACTTCGCGTTCGATGTTCAGCAGGCCGTCGTCGCCGGCATGGGTGCGCGCGGTGATGCGCACCGGGAAGCCGAAACGGTAGTCGCCGAGATCGACTTGGGTCAGGCCGTTGAGCTGGCCGACCTTTTCGCCGTGCAGCTCGATTAGCAGGTCGCCCTCGGCGACGGCCTCGCGCAGGCGCTGGTCGGGATAGTCGTGGCGCAGCTTGTGCGCCGCCAGCGCCGCCTCGATGTCGGCCGCCTCGACCAGGCGTCCGGCGCGGGCGTTGCACAGCGCGGCGCTTTCCATCACCAGCGCCTCGGTGCGGGCGAACACCGCGCTCTGGCGCGACTGGTCGTCCGCCTCGCGGTGGCCGTCCTCCAGCAGGCGCGCGACCGCGGCGGCGGAGAAATGCGGCAGGCCCAGTCTGCGGCAGGTGTGGGCGACGAAGATGGCTGAGGAGTGTCGGGTCTCGGTGCTGGCGGTGAAGCTGTCGGCGAAGTCCACCTTGACGCGGAAACTGCGCGCGAACTCGGGGTCTTCTTCCTGCAGCGCGTAATACAGTTCGCGCGAGCCGATCAGCACGATCTTTACGTCGACGTCCACCGCCTCGGGTTCGAGCGACACCGTGGAGATCGGCGCATAGGTCGTGCCCGGCTCCTCGATCTGCAGCCGGCGGCTGCGCAGCACGCGGCGCAGCTTTTCCCACACCAGTCCGTCGGCCAGCAGGTCGCGCAGGTGCAGCAGCAGGTAGCCGCCGTGCGCCTTGTGCAGGCTGCCGGCGCGGATACGCGAGAAGTCGGTCATCAGCACGTCGTTCTCGGACTGGTATTCGATGCTGCCGAACAGAGAGCGGAACAGAGGGTTCTCCTCGACGATCACCGGCGCGCCGGCCAGCCCATCGTTGTCCACGACCAGGTTGACGCGGTAGCGCGACAGCACCTTGATCAGCGTCTCCTTGCGCAGCTCTTCGTCGTCCTCGGATGGCTTGAACAGATCGATGTTGTCGAGCACGTCGTGCATCACCTGATCCAGATACGCGCCCAGCTTGACCGAGTCCTTGATCTGCTTCTTCAGGCCTATGCGTATCTCCTGCAGCTCGTGCTCCAGCATCGGCTTGACCACCTGGCGGCGCAGCGCGGCCAGCGCTTCGCTCATCGTCCGTTCGAACGGGCGGATCTTCTCGAAATAGCGCGCAATCTCCGCGCGCAGTTCTTGCTCGGCCACGGCGATCTCGGCGCGGCGCTCTTTCGACAGCGTCAGCACCTCGTCCTCGGTCAGCGCGTGGCCCTTCTTGCCGCGCAGCGTGAACAGCAGGTGGCCGGATTCTCGGTGCATCGTGAAATTGCGCGCCTCGGCATAGGCTTCCAGCTCCGCGTAGACCTTGGTCTCGCTGGCCTTGTACTTCTTCTGGATGCGCTCGCTCTCGGCTTTGAAGTCGGGGCCGTCCAGTTGCTGCGGGATCTCGGTCAGCAGCGTCTTGGTCAGGCGCACCATGAACTGGCGCAACTGCTTGCCCTGTCCGGCGGGCAGGCGCAGCGCGCGCGGACGCTCGGGCGTGTCGAAGTTGTGCAGATAGCATAAGTCGGGCGGCGTGGCGCGGTCGGCAGCGGCGGCCTGCATCGCCTGCTTCAACAGCGAGGCGCGACCGCTGCCGACTTCGCCGAGCACGAACAGGTTGTAGTCCGGCTGGTCCATGCCGAGGCCGAAGCGCGCGGCGATTTCGGCGCGCTCCTGTCCTATCCAGGGCAGGGTCTGCTGCTGCAATTCGGAGGTGTCGGCGAAGCCGAGCGTGTCGGGGTCTATGGTCAGGCGCAGTTCGGAGGGCGTCAGTTTCGATGTGGGCATGTTGTCGTTCTCAATGGTGCGGCTTGCATGGTTCTGAAAAACCGTTGTCCACGAAAGACACGAAAATCACGAAAAAAACATCAAATGGTTCGAGGCAAATGGCCGAGACGCACTATCGAAATATCGCTCACCAACAATTTCGTGCATTTCGTGTTTTTCGTGGATAGATTGTTTTTGTTATCCGATGCCGATTAAACGACTTATGCCGTTCGATGGCAATCTTCATTTTTCTGGAATGGGGGCTTCACAGTATGCGGCGGCGTTTCAATCTGACCACGACCCAGTACATCGCCAGTGCGGCGACGACATGCTTGGCCGTGTGTCCACTGAACAGGCCGGTCAGTTCGGCGATCCGGTGATCGGTGAGGTCGCACAGCAGCGCCAGCAGGTAGAGGCCGATGACTGTGAGGATATCGCGGTCGCCACTGTAGCGCGGCGGATAGAGCCGGAGCAGCAGCGGGATCAGCAGCATGGGGTAGAACTGCATCAGGCCGTAGGCGCGCAGGTCGCCGACGCCTTGCGCCTCACTCCAGTCCCACCAGGCCACGCTGCCCAGCCCCGCGGCGAGCAGCAACGGCAGCAGGCGCAGCCCGGCGGTCAGGCTGACGCGCTCGCACAGGACTGCGGCGAACAGCGACATCTGCGCCAGCGCGATCGCCGCCCGGTCCCAGACCAGCCTGTCGTTGTCGGGCGCCAGATGGTAGTAGCCGGAGCCGAGGGCGACCAGGACAGCGGCGAAGAAGAACAGGCGGTAGGGCAGGGCCTCGCGCGCATCGACGAAGGCGCGCCGCCCGCTTTCACTTGAGAGGAAACGCAGCCCCGCCAGTCCGGCCAGCGCGAACAGCGCGTTGGTGACGACATCGAAGCAGCCGGCGATGCCGAAGCAGGTGCTGCGGTCGGCGAAGTCGTGGTATTGCAGCGGCTGTGGGATGCGCGGCAGCAGCGCCCAGGTCAGCCCGACCAGCAAGGCGGCCAGCAGCCACAGGGCGGTGGCTCTCCGGTCAGGCCGCATCGACGACGAGTAGTTCGCGGTAGACCGCCGCGTCGCCGGCGGAGTAACAGCAGAACACCACTTCGCGTATCGCCTCCAGTTCCGGCAGCATCGCGCGCACGGTCGCGACGGCGATGCGCGCGGCGTCCTCGACGGGATAGCCGTAGACGCCGGTGCTGATGGAGGGGAAGGCGACCGATGCCGCGCCATGGGCGGCCGCGAGCCGCAGCGACTCGCGGTAGCAGGAAGCCAGCAGCGCCGCTTCGCCGTCGCCGCCGCCATGCCAGACCGGGCCGACGGTGTGGATCACGAACTTCGCCGGCAGGCGGTAGCCTCGTGTGATTTTTGCCTCGCCGGTCTTGCAACCGCCCAGCGTCCGGCATTCGGCCAGCAGCTCCGGTCCGGCGGCGCGGTGGATCGCGCCGTCCACGCCTCCGCCGCCGAGCAGCGATTCGTTCGCGGCGTTGACGATCGCATCGACCTTGAGCGTGGTGATGTCGGCCTGTATGACGGTGAGGCTCATGTTCGTTCTCCTTCGAGGATGGTCTTCCACGCTTCCAGTTTCTGCTCAAAGCGCAGCGACGCGTTCGCCGGGCTGGTCGACGGCAGGCGCTCCAATTGCAGCGGCAGGTGATCGAGGTGCGGCAGCACATGCTTGCGGAAGCTATGTTCGGCCATGGTCCCGTTGAAGTACACCCGTTCGATATGCGGATGCTTTTCGAAGAAGGCCGCGAAGTCGTTGGGGTGGATGGAGTCCGGGGCTATGTCCGCATCCAGGCTGCCGGGACGGATGCAGGAGGCGAGCACGTCCCACAGCGCGATGCCCGCGGCTCTCAGCTTCAGTGTGCGTTGTTCGTAGGGCAGGGCGGGCATGGCTCCGGCGATCTCGCCCATGATCGGCCAGAACGCGTTGCGCGGATGGGCGTAATACTGGTTCGCGCGCAGCGATTCCCTGCCCGGCATGCTGCCGAGGATCAGGATGCGCGCGCGCTCATCCGCTATAGGCGGGAAACAGCGTACTTTTGCCATCGCTGAACTATAGCGCAGCCTGTTATAGTTGGCGCTCCCGATCTTTGTCCCGTACAGACATGGCCGTCGAAACTGAACTCAAGCTGCGCATCGCGCCCTTGCATCTCGCAAGGCTGAAGCGCCACGCGCTGCTGAAGACGCATCAGCTCGCTCGTCCGGTCACGCGCCGCCTCTACAACGTTTATTTCGACACCCCCAAACTCGACCTGCACCATGCCGCGATGGCGCTGCGGCTGCGCCGCGTCGGCGGGCAATGGCTGCAGACGCTGAAGGGCGGCGGCGACGTCAGGGCCGGATTGCACAGCCGCAACGAATGGGAGATACCCGTCGGCGGCGAGGCGTTGGAATTCCCGCCGTCGTCGGAATGGGACGCGCATCTGCCGCCTGCGCTGCGCAAGAAGCTGCGCCCGGTGTTCGTCACCGATTTCACGCGCACCACCAGGCTGCTGGACTGGCACGGCAGTTGCGTCGAGGTCTGCATGGACCAAGGCGAGATACGCACCGAGCAGCACAGCCTGCCGATCTGCGAACTGGAACTGGAGCTGAAGTCGGGCGAACCGGGCAAGCTGTTCGAACTGGCGCTGGCGATATTGGATGTCGCGCCCTGCGAACTGGAGGTGGTCAACAAGGCGGAGTACGGCTTCCGGCTGCTGGAAGGCCGCGCCGACAGCCCGGTCAAGGGCGGTGCGCCGGACCTCGCCGGGGCGCGGATGCTGGCGGAAATCCTGCAGCGGCTGATCTGGTCCTGTCTGCTGCACCTGCAGGCCAACCTGCGCGGTGCGACGGCCAGCGACGATCCCGAATACCTGCACCAGATGCGCGTCGCGCTGCGCCGCCTGCGCGTGGCGCTGCGCATGACCGCGCGCTTTCGCGCCGACGAACAACTGGCCGAACTGAGCGAAGAGATCGCGGCGCTGGGCGTGTCGCTGGGCTGCATCCGCGACTGGGACGTGTTCATCGCCGGCACGCTGGAGCCGATGCGCGAACGCATGCCCGGCGATGCCGGCCTGCAGGCGCTGCTGGCGGCCAGCGAACAGCGGCGCGCGATGTGCCACCTGGAACTGCACGGCGAGGAAGAGGCGCGCGAACTGCAGCGCCTGATCCTGCGCTTCGCATTGTGGATGAGCGGCCCGTACTGGTCGCGGCGCGACGAGACCGGGCCGCGCGAATTCGCCACGCGGCTGCTGAACAAGCTGTCGCGGCGCTTCGCCCGCGCGGCTGTGCATGTCGAATCGCCCGCCGACGGCCAGTTGCACGCCCTGCGCATCTGCGCGAAAAAGCTCCGCTACAGCTCGGAATTCTTCGCCGCTCTCTACGGCAAGCAGACACCCAAGGCCTATTTCGCCGCACTGACCGAGGTGCAGGACGTGCTCGGCCGCATCAACGACGTCGCGGTCGCCCAGCGCCTGCTGGACGACATGGCGGTGCTGCCGGAGATCGCGGCGCATCCGGAGGCGGTTGTGCTGGCGAAGGACTGGGTGATGCAGGGGCAGGCGCGGCGGATAAGTGAATTGCGCAAGGCGGTGCGGAGGTTCGAAGGGCAGGGGGAGTTCTGGAAGGGTTGATCGTTGCGGTGCGGCGAACTCATGGAAAACCAAAGCCGCCGGGCGGGTAGGGTGTCAACACCCTGAGGGTGCAAGAACCTTCACTGTGAAATAAGTAAGTAAGCGACAAGACTTGGGAGGGTATTTGAAAATGGGCTATGACCCCTTTGATGACTGTGAATTGTCAAATTTACCGCCTGACGCGTTTAGTCCATTTTTTAATCCACGCGAAGAACCATTTGATCCTCAGGATCATTGGTTACGAACCGCAAATAAGGATGAACAACGCACCGCTATGCGCGAATGGTTTCGCGCGCGCTATTGTGATCCCGCTCATGAGACACCCTATAACAGTCAGGAAGGTGGCTATCTTTTTATCTACGGCGGACCTTATGATCCAGCAGATGTTTTGTCGAATCGATTCTCCGGAATTGTAGGCGATGATTCAATTCAGGAAGTTATTGATGAGATGCACGATGAGGTTGGTGTTCAGTGGGCACCGATTCACTATGGCCCTCCCGATGACTTCGACTATGACGAACGATTTGACCTTGGGTTTAAGACGCGGGATGAGCCATTGGGCAAACTTAAGGAACGATTGCACCACGCTCAACGTGTGCTGACACTCGAAGGAGACGAGGCTGCAAAGCTCTTAGCCAAGAAATTGGTATTTGGTGCGGCTGTCGCAGCTCTTGAAGCGTTTCTTTGGGAGACTGTGGACTATTGCGTTGAGCATGAAGAGAAGGCTTTGCGTGATATTGTGACTAAAATCCCTGCTCTGCGAGACCAGCCGATGAAGCTTGGCGAGATTTTCGAGCAGCATGAGGGCTTAAAGGAGCGTGTAAAGGGTTATCTTCAAAACCTTGTTTGGCATCGATGGGATAAGGTTGTTCCTTTGTTCAAATTAGGACTCGGCATACAGCCACCTAGCTTCAAGCTGTTTGATGATGCGCTCGTTAAACGCCATGACATTGTTCATCGAAGTGGACATGACAAGGCGGGCAACCCGATTTTGGTTACCACCGAAGAGATACAAGAGTTGTGCGAGAGGATCGAGGCATTTTCCACTGAAATTGATACTAAGTTAGCTCAACGAGATTTGCCTTTTTAAACTCGTTAGAACGCTTGCCTTTATAGTTGAAGCAAATAGCGGGCGACAGCCCGCCATATGCTTTGATGGTTTTGGTTTTGAAGTTGAGTTTTCCTTCCCCTGTGCCCGCCGAGTAGCGGAAAACGGTCAGGGGTAGTCGGCGAGGACTGTCTGAGCGCGTAGCGCGAGTTCCGCAGCCGCCTGACCGTTTGAGCAACGCAGGGAACCGCGAAGCGGCGGCAAGCTGGGGGCGACTTCTTTTGGTTCCTTTTCCTGGCAAGACAAGAAAAGGAACTAGCTGTCGGGCTACCCCCGACGGTTTTGATTTTTGCAGTTCATGCTTCGACAAGCTGATGTAACTACTAGCCATTCGACTAAGCTGGCAAAAAACGCCAGCCAAGTCGCTGGTTATCAGCACGAACGGACCTTGTTGCTATCCCTGCGTCGCCGCAATAAACCTCGCCGTAACGAAGTCCATCATGCTGACGTGATTGACGAACCAGTCGCCGACGTCCTTGTCCAGCCAGCCGCGCAACGCCTCCGCATCGCGTCCCTGTTTCCATTGCGCGACGCGGGTCTCCATCTCCGCCAGCACGCGGTCGTGCTCGCCCTTGTGCATCGGGTAGGGCGGGAACTGGGCTTCGCGCATCTGGCGTTCTTCCTCGCCGAAATGGGTGCGGGTGTGTTCAAGCAGACGATCCAGCAATGCGTCAACTTCGGCGGTGGTGCCTTCTTTCGCCAGCGCGGCTAGCAGTTGTTCGCGCATTTCGATGAATTCGGCGTGGTCGTGGTTCATGAAGTCCAGGGCGACCTGTGGGTATTCGAGCATGTGTTTGTCCTTGGTGTTCGAGTGGGCGTTCAGGGCGCGTCTCACTGTATAATCGCGCCCCTATGCAAATTCTACGCGGACTTTATTCCCCTGACACGCAGGCCGTCGCCCTCACCATCGGAAATTTCGATGGCGTGCACCTCGGGCATCGGGCTTTACTTGACGAATTGTACGGCGAGGCTGCGCCGCGCGGCTTGCAGACGGCGGTGGTGATCTTCGAGCCGCATCCGCGCGAGTTCTTCACGCCGCAGCAGGCGCCGGCGCGGTTGACCAGCCTGCGCGAGAAGCTGGAGTTGTTCCGCGAGATGGGCGTGAATCGCGTGCATGTGTGTCGCTTCGACGCGGCGTTCGCGAAGATGAGCGCGGCGGATTTCATCCATGCGCTGCACGAGAGGCTGAATGCGAAGTTCGTGCTGATCGGCGACGACTTCCGCTTCGGCAGCGGGCGCGCTGGGGATTTCGGGCTGATGGAAAAGATAGGCGCTGAGCGCGGTTTTGCGGTGCGCGCGGTGCACAGCATATTGCACGACGGCGTGCGCATCTCCAGCACCGGCATACGCGCGGCGCTGGCGGCGGGGCAGTTGCGCCGGGCGCACGATTACCTGGGGCGGCCCTACAGCATCAGCGGGCGCGTGGTGCATGGCGACAAGCTGGGCGGGAAGATCGGTTTTCCTACCGCGAACATCCAGCTGAAGCACAACCTGCCGCCGCTGTCCGGCATCTATGTGGTGCAGGTGCATGCCGAGGAGATGGGCGTGTTGCAGGGCGTCGCGAGTCTGGGCGTGCGCCCGACCGTGAAGCGGGATGCGAAGCCGGTGCTGGAAGTGCATTTGTTCGAGTTCGCGCAGAAGATATATGGACTCCACCTGCGGGTGGAATTCCTGCAGAAGCTGCGCGACGAAGAGAAGTACCCGGATGTGGAAAGTTTGACAAAACAGATCGCGCTCGATGTGGCGCATGCGAAAAAGTGGTTTGAACAACATGACTGATGACAAGAAGAAGTATCCGCTGAACCTGCCCGACACCAAGTTCCCGATGCGCGGCGACCTTTCCAAGCGCGAGCCGCAGATGCTGGCGCAATGGCTGGTACAGCAGCGCTACCAGAAGATACGCGCGGCCAAGAAGGGCAAGCCGCAGTTCATCCTGCACGACGGCCCGCCGTATGCGAACGGCGACATCCACATCGGCCATGCGGTGAACAAGATCCTCAAGGACATCATCATCAAGTCCAAGACCTTGTCCGGCTTCGACGCGCCCTATGTGCCGGGCTGGGATTGCCACGGCCTGCCGATCGAATTGCAGGTGGAGAAGAAGCACGGCAAGGCGATCCCGCCGTCGCAGTTCCGCGAACTGTGCCGCGAATACGCGAAGGAGCAAATCGAACGCCAGAAGAAGGACTTCATCCGCCTGGGCGTGCTGGGCGACTGGGATAAGCCCTATCTGACGATGGATTTCCAGACCGAGGCGGACATCATCCGCGCGCTCGGCAAGATCCACGAGAACGGCTATTTGTATCAGGGCCGCAAGCCGGTGAACTGGTGTCTGGACTGCCAGTCCGCGCTGGCCGAGGCCGAGGTGGAATACGAAGACAAGGTCTCGCCGGCCATCGATGTGGGCTTCGAGGTGGAAGACAAGATCGCGCTGGGTAAGGCGTTCGGCGTGTCGTTGCCGGGCGATGCCAAGGTGTACGCGGTGATCTGGACCACGACGCCATGGACGCTGCCGGCCAACCAGGCGGTGAGCGTGCATCCGGAACACGAGTACGCATTGGTGAAGACCGAAAAGGGTTATCTGCTGCTGATCGCGGAACTGATGGAAGCCTGTCTGCAGCGTTACGAACTGAGCGGCGAGACGGTCGCGAAGTGCAAGGGCTCGGCGCTGGAAAACCTGCCGCTGTTGCATCCGTTCCAGAATCGCATCGTGCCCATCATCTGCGGCGAGCATGTCACGCTGGAGGCGGGCACCGGGCTGGTGCACACCGCACCGGCGCACGGCGTGGACGACTATGTGGTCGGCCAGCGCTACAACCTGCCGAACGAGAATCCGGTCGGCGACGACGGCAAGTTCATCTCGACCACGCCGGCCGTGGGCGAGACCCCGCTGGCGGGCGTGTTCGTGTGGAAGGCCAACGACATCGTGTTGCAGGCGATGGAAGCCAGCGGACATCTGCTGCACCAGGAAAAGCTCAAGCACAGCTACCCGCATTGCTGGCGCCACAAGACGCCGATCATCTTCCGCTCGACGCCGCAGTGGTTCATCGGCATGGGGCAGGGCGAAGGCGAGACGTTGCGCGATCTGGCCAACAAGGCCGTCGAGCAGACGCAGTTCTTCCCGGCCTGGGGCCGCGCCCGTCTGGAGGCGATGATACGCAACCGTCCGGACTGGTGCGTGTCGCGCCAGCGCAACTGGGGCGTGCCGATGCCGTTCTTCGTGCACAAGGAGACGATGCAGTTGCACCCGCGCTCGTCCGAGCTGCTGGAGCAGGTGGCGAAGCTGGTCGAGCAGTCTGGCATCGAGGCGTGGTTCAGCCTGAACTCGGTGGACCTGCTGGGCGACGATGTGGAGCATTACCGCAAGCTGTCCGACACGCTGGACGTGTGGTTCGATTCCGGTGCTACGCATTATTCGGTGCTGGCGAAGCGCGAAGGGCTGCGTTTCCCGGCCGACCTGTATCTGGAAGGCTCGGACCAGCATAGAGGCTGGTTCCAGTCCAGCTTGCTGACCGGCTGCGCGATCAACGGACGTGCGCCGTATGACGCGCTGCTGACTCATGGTTTCGTGGTCGACGGGCATGGGCACAAGATGTCCAAATCCAAGGGCAACGTCATCGCGCCGCAGAAGATATTCGACACCATGGGCGCGGACATCCTGCGCCTGTGGACGGCCTCGACCGATTATTCCGGTGAGCTGACGATCTCCGACGAAATCCTAAAGCGTGTCGTCGAGAGTTACCGCCGCATCCGCAACACGCTGCGCTTTCTGCTGGCGAACATTGCCGACTTCGATGCGGCCAAGCATGCGTTGCCGGTGAATGAATGGCTGGAGATCGACCGTTATGCGCTGGCGCTGACGCGGAATCTGCAGGAAGAGATCGTCGTCGACTACGGGCGCTACGAGTTCCATCTGGTCGCGCAGAAGCTGCAGCATTTCTGTTCGGAAGAACTGGGCGGATTTTACCTCGACATCCTGAAAGATCGTCTGTATACCGCGGGCGAGAATTCGAAGGCGCGCCGTTCCGCACAGAATGCGCTGTATCACCTGGCCCATGCGCTGGTGCGGCTGATGTCGCCTATCCTGAGTTTCACCGGCGAGGAAGCTTGGACGACGTTGTGCGGCGAGCAGGAGACCAGCGTGTTCATCGGCGAATGGCATGAGCTTCCCGATGCGCAGATGGATGGCGAGGCGTTCGCCGACTGGCTGAAGATCGAGGCTTGGCGTGCAAAGGTCAACAAGCAGCTGGAAGAGGCGCGCGCCGCCGGGATGATCGGTTCGGCGCTGGCCGCCGAGGTGGATGTGTATGTCGCCGGCGAGGAATACGACGTGCTGGCGCGTCTGGGTGCGGACCTGCGCTTCGTGTTCATCACCTCGCGCGCCACGGTGCACCGCGTCGCGACCGAGGCCGAGCAGCACATCGACGTGTCCGCCAGCCTGCACGAGAAGTGCGAGCGCTGCTGGCACTATCGCGACGACGTTGGCAGCGATGCCGCGCATCCCGCGATCTGTGGCCGCTGCGTCAGCAACCTGTTCGGCAGCGGCGAGGCCAGACAGCATGCTTAAACGAGCCAGCATGCTTAAACGCTGGCTGGGCTTGGCTGTTCTGGTGATCGTCCTCGACCAGATCAGCAAGCTGTGGATCGTCGATCATTTCGTCTACGGCGAGAGCTTGCGGATCTTGAGCGTGTTCGATCTGGTGCTGGCGCACAACACCGGTGCGGCGTTCAGCTTCCTGCACGACGCCGGCGGCATCCAGCGCTGGCTGTTCTCCGGCATCGCCGTCGTCGCCGCGGTGTGGATCACGGTGCTGCTGCGCAAGCATGCGGCGGAGACGCTGTTCGCGCTGGCGCTGAGCCTGATCCTCGGCGGCGCGCTGGGCAACCTGATCGACCGCATTGCCTATGGTTATGTGGTGGATTTCCTGGCCTTCCATTGGGACGAGCATTACTTTCCCGCCTTCAATATCGCCGATTCGGCGATCACGGTAGGTGCGGCGTTGTTGATCCTCGATAGTCTGCGCTCGCCCCGTCATTCTGCCGGATAGATTGTATCTGCATGAATTATTGCGGTATTTTTTATGCCGCAAAAAAGTATATAGGCCTTCAGGTTTTCCCCAAAACTCGTTTTTTATGTTCAAATCGAGCCTGTTCATGGGAGAGCAGGGGACGGGGACCGCAAGTGGGCGCAGATGAGCTTCTGAAGCAGAACTTGGCAATTGAACCGGATGTGCAAAATTTCATCGGTTTTGTGCTGAAAAGCGTAGGCACGCTCGGCGGGAGCGTGTTCGCGGCTTCGATCGCCCTGCTGAAGTTGCTGGAGCAGTTGCGCTACGCCGGGGCGGGTGTCGGTCAGCCGTTGACGGTCCGCTTGCTATTGCAGGAGCAGCAGCTGGTCGCGCAGTGGGGCGATGCGGATCGCTTCGGGATCGTCGATTTCGTCCAGCAGCCTCCCGCGGATCGCGTCGCCGAACTGCGTGCCTTCCTAGAAAATTCGGTCGCGCTGGTGGATCCGGAGATACTGTTGCAGCGCAACGTCGAGATGATGCGCCGCTTCGACGAGAGTCGTGCGCATGCCGAACGCGAACTGGCCGATCTGCAGCGCAACCTGCTGCAGCGCCAGCGCGAACTCCAGGAATCCACCCTTCAGGCGCAGACCGATGCGCTGACCGGACTGTTCAACCGCCGCGCTTACGACGAGAAGCTGAAGAGCGCGTTCCTGCACACCATGCGCCAGAAGGATTCCCCGCTGTCGCTGATGCTGTTCGATCTGGATCACTTCAAGGAGATCAACGACGAATTCGGGCATCAGTACGGCGATGCTTATCTCAACAAGATGGCGGTGGTGTTGCGCGAGATATTGCGGGAGGATGTCGATATGGCCTTCCGTTTCGGCGGCGACGAGTTCGCCGCGGTGATATTTGCCGATCATGCCGTCGCCTGCGGGAAGGCAAGACTGGTGCTGCAGCTGATGGAAGGCAAGGTCAGTGTAGGTATCACCGCTATTAACAGTAATACCCCGGACGCGCTCACGTTGGAGGAATTCATCCGCCGCGCCGACGATGCCTTGTATCAGGCCAAGCGCCAAGGCCGCGGAAGGGCCATCGTCGAAATCTGCCCGTCGCAATCCAATGGTTTGTGCACGTCTCCCTGCCCGGAAATACCAAGCTGATGACGAATCACGGAATCATCGACAGCGCCAAGGATTGCAGACTGCTACACAGTGTTCCGACCAAGGACGAAAGTTCGCTGGTGGTGTTGCGCTCCAAGCTGTTTTCTGCGGCAAACCGCCTCGGCGCCTCCGACCTGAAGCGCGAGAACATGCAGTTGGTCGCATCCGAACTGGCGACAAACAACATCAAGCATGCCGGCGGGCGCGGCATGATCCAGATATGGCAGCAGCCCGGGCAGGTGCTGGATATTTTCTCGATCGACTACGGCCCCGGCATAGCCGATCTGGTGCTGGCCGAACAGGACGGCTATTCCACCGCGAATACCTTTGGCAAAGGGCTGGGGGCGATCCGTCGCCTGAGCGACGATGTTCATGTCTATACCCAGATCAGGGGCGGCGAGCAGACGAAATGGAGCGGGACGGCGTTCCTTGCGCGCTTCCACCTGGCCGCCAATCAGGCGCAAATGCTGGGGGATGGGGCGGGGCTGTTCTCCCGTTCGCTTTCCGATTCGCGCCATAACGGCGACCGCATCTATCTGCTGAAGCGGGGCGACAGATTGCGCTGGCTGCATCTGGACGGCTTAGGGCACGGTAGCGAGGCGCAGATCGCCACCTCCAATCTGGCGATGCATGTCTCTCATTGCGACGGTCTTGCTTCGATGCTGGAGGGCGCGAATCGCCAGCTTGTCGCCACACGCGGTGCGGTGGCGGTTGCCTGCGAGATCGATACTACAAGGCGCAATCTGCAGATGCTCGGTGTGGGAGATATGCATGCCCACCTGTACGATCAGGATGAAATGAAACATTTTTCGTTTGCGCCGGGGATTCTGGGGCGAGAGCACAGGACGACGGAGCCGCTCCATGCCAGTCTGGCCCGGCGCGGACTGGTGCTGACCGCGAGCGACGGGATCCGGCGCAACTGGGATGCCGGAAATTTCCCCGGGCTGTTTAATCAGCATCCGCAGTTGATTGCATATACGGTAGGGAATATCATGGGGCGCGTTTCCGACGACCAGTCGATTTGCGTGTCGTATGTCGGATAAATAATCAATCTAAAATCATCAATCAAGGAGGAAGGCATGACCACGAAGAAGGCTCTGAGCGAAAAAGTGAAGGCACTGTTCGCGCTCAAGGTGGAAGGCATTGCATCTCAGCTCGAAGCTCCCGGCGTAGCCATGTTTTGCGGCAGCAACCGCCTGATGGACATCGACGAGGTGTCCGATATCAGCCATGAGCTTGAAAGTCTGGTCGCCTCCCTGCTGGATTCCAAAGACCCAACCGATATTTCATCGGCCGAAATGCTGGCGTTGAAGGCCTTTTTCCACAACTTGTCGCAAAAAGTGCTGATGCGTGGCGGCCATGTTGAAGACGTGGTGCGCTACACCCAGACCGTGCAGTTTGCGCTGATCGAGGCACTGGAAAAATCTAGCGGCGTCGCCTTCGGCCAGTCGCGCTCGGTGTTGCTGTATTTCACCGGCATTTTCAACGAGCTGATCATGGCGGCCTTCGGGGCTTACCTCGACGAGCGGGAGCAGACGCTGCAAGCGCAACAGGCCGAACTCCGTGAGACTTCCACGCCGATCACCGAGATATGGGACGGTGTGCTTACGCTGCCTATCATCGGCACGCTCGATTCCAGCCGCACCATGCTGGTGATGGAGGCCTTGCTGAACCGCATTTCCAAGGATCACGCCAGAGCGGTGGTCATGGATCTCACCGGCGTGAAGAGCATCGACTCCCAGGTTTCCCACCACCTGATGCAGATGGTGCGTGCGGTGCAACTGATGGGGGCGGACGCGATCGTCACCGGCATCCACCCGGAAATCGCGCGTGCGCTGGTCAGCCTGAACATCGACTTCAACACCATCACCACGCGCGCCAACATGGCCGACGGCTTGAAAGAGGCGTTCCGCCGCATGGGCGTTACGGTCGGCCATATTTGATTGCGGCCGGCCAGATGTCCATTTTCGGCCTGCATCTGACCCAGATTGGCAGCGGCGACTTTCTGCTGGATCCGTCCAGGAGCCTGAACGTTCGCGACATGGATCGTTTGATCGAGGAGGTCACCGCGCACCTGATGCAGGTGCGCGCGGTGCGCTTGTATTACGACTTGTCTGATCTCGGGCTGATCGATCCGCTTTACTATTCCTGGCTGGATGCGCTTGCCCGCGCGGCGCACATCGTCAATGTCGAAATGATCTGCATCCGCATGCAGCCGACGGCGGCATTCGCGCTGGCCAGATTTATCGAGGGCCCGCCCGCCTTCAAGACTGCGCTGGAGATACAGGACTGGCAGAACTAGCGACTCCAACCGGACTCGCGCTCATGCATGGGAGCGGTCATATCTGCTTTTACGGTAGAATCTCGTGCGTCTCCATACATCCGTTTCAAGGAATATTCCATGCAAGTATTGCTAGCCAATCCGCGCGGTTTCTGCGCCGGCGTGGATCGCGCCATCACCATCGTCGAGCGGGCGCTGGCCCTGCATGGTGCGCCTATCTACGTGCGCCACGAAGTGGTGCATAACCGCTTCGTCGTGGATGGCTTGCGCCAAAAGGGGGCTGTGTTCATCGAAGATCTGGCCGATGTGCCGAGCGGCAGCATCCTGATTTTCAGCGCCCACGGCGTGCCACTGGCGGTGCGCCGCGAGGCGGAGGCGCGAGGCCTGACCATATTCGATGCAACCTGCCCGCTGGTCACCAAGGTGCACCTTCAGGTGGCGCGGTTGCGCCAGCAGGGCAAGGAAGTCGTCATGATCGGCCATGCCGGCCACCCGGAAGTGGAGGGCACGATGGGGCAGTCCGAGGGCGGCATGTATCTGGCCGAGTCCCCCGAACAGGTGCAGCAGCTCAAGGTCAACGACGAGCGCGACCTGGCCTATGTCACACAAACTACTTTGTCGATGGACGATGCCGGCGATATCGTCGAGGCACTCAGGACGCGCTTCCCCGACATCACCGGCCCGAAGAAGGACGACATCTGCTATGCCACGCAGAACCGCCAGGATGCGGTCAAGCTGCTGGTCAAACAATGTGATGTGGTGATCGTGGTCGGTTCGCCGAACAGCTCGAATTCGAATCGCTTGCGCGAGGTTGCGGCCAAGGTTGGGGTGCCCGCCTATCTGGTGAACGACGCCGAGGAATTGCGGGCAGAATGGTTCTCCGGCAAGACTTGTGCCGGCGTCAGCGCGGGAGCATCCGCGCCAGAGGTGCTGGTGCAGGGCGTATTGGAACGGCTGCGTCAGCTCGGCGCACAGCAGGTGAGCGAACTGGACGGCATCGTCGAGAACGTAGTGTTCCCGCTGCCTAAGGCGCTGCAGGATTGATACGATGCAGACCGATTTTTTGATCGTCGGCGGCGGTGCGGTAGGGCTGACCAGCGCGCAGGCGCTGCTGCAGATGGGCTACCGCGTGACGCTGGTGGAGCGGGGGACGACCGGGCAGGAAGCGTCATGGGCCGGCGGCGGAATTCTTTCGCCGCTGTGTCCGTGGGACTACGGCGAGGCGGTTACGCAGCTTGCCCTGCGCGGCATGGGCATGTTCGGCGAAGCGATGGTGCTGCTGCAGGCCTCAACCGGTATCGATCCCGAATATCGGCGCTGCGGCATGCTGGTTCTGCCGCCGATGCAGGAAGAGCTTGCGCTGGAATGGTGTGCGAATCATCAGTTCGCAGCCCGACAGATGGATCTGGCGGGGGTTCTTGACGGGCAGCAGGGGCGCGGGCTGTTGCTGCCGGACGTCGCTCAGGTGCGCAACCCGCGCCTGCTGCAGGCGCTGCGCGAACGCGTGACGCTGTTCGGCGGAAAAATCGTCGAGCAACGCGAAGTGCTGGGTTTCGAGACCGCCGGCGACCGGGTGACCGGGTTGCGCACGTCCCAAGGGACTCTCGTCGCCGATGCTTATGTCGTCGCGACGGGGGCATGGAGCAAGGTGCTGCTTGGCGAGCATGGTCGCGGTCTGGAGGTCAAGCCGGTGCGCGGACAGATATTGCTGTTCAAGTTCGACACGCCTCCTATCGACAGGATACTGCTCAAGGAAAGCCTGTATTTCATTCCCCGGCAGGATGGTCATGTGCTGGTCGGCAGCACGCTGGAGGACGTTGGTTTCGACAAATCCGTCACCGCCGAGGCACGTACATCGCTGATGCAAGGCGTGCGCGAACTGTTCCCGACATGGCCGGAGCCGATCCAGCAATGGGCCGGTTTTCGTCCCGGCTCGCCGGACAACATTCCCACCATCGGCCGGCACCCGTATCTCGCCAACCTGTACGCCAATACCGGGCACTTCCGTTACGGTGTCACGATGTCGCTGGCCAGCGCCGAATTGCTGGTCAACGAGATCGAAGGAGAGCAGCAGCCGTTCGATACTGCCGCATATGCTTGGCGATAACGTCGAGTCTCTCGTATAATCGCTCCCGTTTTATGCCGAAGTAGCTCAGTTGGTAGAGCAACGCACTCGTAACGCGTAGGTCGGAAGTTCGATTCTTCTCTTCGGCACCAGTAAATCGATGGCCTGCGGAATATCCGCAGGCCATTTTTCTTGGCTCGGGAATCTTTGCGCCCGACCGGCTCCAGTATTCCCTATGCGCATCGCGGGCAAAGCTCGTAAAATGCGCGTCTCATTTTTTGTCCGAATCCGTATAAGTCATGACCGTACGCACCCGTTTCGCTCCCAGTCCCACCGGCTACCTCCATATCGGCGGCGCCCGCACCGCGTTGTTCTCCTGGGCCTATGCCCGCAAGCACGGCGGCACCTTTATCCTGCGCATCGAAGACACCGATGTGGAACGCTCCACGCCGGAAGCTGTGCAGGCCATTCTTGACGGCATGGAATGGCTGAAGCTGAATTACGACGAAGGCCCGTTCTACCAGATGCAGCGCATGCCGCGCTACAAGGAAGTAATCCGGCAGATGCTGGAAGCAGGGCAGGCTTATTACTGCTACACCGCGCCGGAAGAGCTGGATGCGATGCGCGAAGCTCAACGTGCGCGCGGCGAGAAGCCGCGTTACGACGGACACTGGCGTCCCGAATCCGGCAAGGTGTTGCCGCCAGTTCCTGCCGATGTGACGCCGGTCGTGCGTTTTAAGAATCCGACCGAGGGCGTCGTCGGCTGGAAGGATATGGTCAAGGGCCATATCGAGTTCAGCAACACCGAACTGGACGATCTGATCATCGCTCGTTCGGACGGTACGCCGACCTATAACTTCTGCGTCGTGGTGGACGACTGGGACATGGGTATCACCCAGGTGATACGCGGCGACGACCACGTCAACAACACGCCGCGCCAGATCAACATCCTCAAGGCGCTGGGTGCGACCATACCGGCCTATGCGCACCTGTCGATGATCCTCGGCGACGACGGCACCAAACTGTCCAAGCGTCATGGCGCGGTCAGCGTGATGCAATACGACGAGGACGGCTATCTGCCCGAGGCGGTGATTAACTATCTCGCGCGTCTGGGCTGGTCGCATGGCGACGACGAGGTGTTCTCGGTCGAACAGTTCTGCGATTGGTTCGACCTCGATCACATCACGCCTTCCGCCGCGCAGTTCAACACCGAAAAACTGAACTGGCTGAACAACCATTACATCAAGCAGACCGACAATGCGAAGCTCGCCGACATGGTGGGCCAGCATCTGGCGAAGCGGGGTGTGGCGGTGGGCGATACGCCTCAATTGGAAGCAGTGATCGCACTGTACAAGGAGCGTACCGCAACCCTGGTGGAATTGGCGGACGAAGCCGAGGTGTTCTACATCGACCTGCATCCCGCACAGGAGCTGCTTGATACGCACCTGACTGCGGAAGTGTTGCCGGCACTGCGCGAACTCGCCGAACGCTTCGCCGATGTCGCATGGGACGCTCCGGCACTTGGCGCATTGCTCAAAGAGTTGCTGGCCAAACATGGCCTGAAGATGCCCAAATTGGCGATGCCATTGCGCGTGATACTGGTCGGTCAGACGCACACGCCGTCGGTCGATGCGGTGCTCGCATTGTTTCCGCGCGAAACCGTTTTGGCACGCATGAAGAAATATCTGTAATTTATCGAAAGATAGCTTTACAAGCCATGGGGGCCTCAATATAATGCGCGCACTTTCGAGGTAGGGGGGTATAGCTCAGCTGGGAGAGCGCTTGCATGGCATGCAAGAGGTCAGCGGTTCGATCCCGCTTACCTCCACCAAAAAGAGGTAGTTGCAGTACAGTTGTAACACGAAGTCCCCTTCGTCTAGAGGCCTAGGACACCGCCCTTTCACGGCGATAACACGAGTTCGAATCTCGTAGGGGACGCCAAACAAAACGGCAGATTAATGTTGGTTTGAGTTAGTCTGCAGTGTCGGGATAGGCTGACACCGTAGAAGCCGGAATAGCTCCGGCTTTTTCAATTCGCGGGAATAGCTCAGTTGGTAGAGCGCAACCTTGCCAAGGTTGAGGTCGAGAGTTCGAGACTCTTTTCCCGCTCCAGATCAAAAGGCCGGATTACATCCGGTCTTTTTTGTTCTTGATGCACTGCCCATATATTTTTTCATGGACAGAAGGTGTGCCGCTTACCCTCCATCAAAAATGTGGTTGCAGTACACGAAGTCCCCTTCGTCTAGAGGCCTAGGACACCGCCCTTTCACGGCGATAACACGAGTTCGAATCTCGTAGGGGACGCCAAATTTCAAAAGCCCGCATCGCGGGCTTTTTTGTTTTTCGCGATCGATGTCTGTTTCCGTTTTGATTAGTGCATGCAGGTTACAGCCTGATGAATCCATCGGAATTTTCTGAATTGCTATATTTCGCGGCTTGCGCATACAATCCCTCGGCACAACTGCATTAGTTGTTATGCAGTGTTCCTATCATCGTCGAGGCGGTGACGTATCACGATCGCGAGGGAGAGTCTCATGGTGGCAGATGCAAGCGTGCGTATGGCCGAACTCGATCCGATACTGGGGCGCTACGCCCGCGATCCGGGTTCCTTGTTGCAGATACTGCGTGAAATCCAGGAATTGCGCGGCTGCATCGATCCGGCCACGGTTACTTATCTCGGTTCCCAACTAAGTATCCCGCGTGCCCGTATCGAAGGAGTCGCCGGTTTCTATTCCTTCCTGCATCTTCAGCCGCACGGCGAATACCGCGTACTGTTCTCGGACAACATCACCGATCGCATGTTGGGCAATCAGCAGTTGCTGGAGGCGATGTGCCACCAGTTGTGGTTGCAGCCGGGCAAGGTGTCGGAAGACGGTTTGGTCAGCATTGATATGACGTCCTGCACCGGCATGTGCGACCAGGGGCCGGCGATGCTGGTCAACGGACGCGCGATCACAAGACTGACGCTGCAGCGCGTGCAGGAGATCGCCCACCTGATCCGCAACCGCACGCCAATGGCGGACTGGTCTGCCGATTTCTTCCGCGTGGAAGACAACATCCGCCGCAGCGGTCCGATACTGGACAACAAACTCGCGCCCGGTGAGGCATTGCGCAACGGCTTGAATATCGGCGGCGCGGCCATCGTCGATGAGATCAAGAAATCCGGCCTGCGCGGACGCGGCGGCGCAGGGTTCCCCACCGGGCTGAAATGGGAGGTCTGCCGCAACGCGGCGGGAACGGTCAAGCATGTGGTGTGCAATGCCGACGAGGGCGAACCCGGCACGTTCAAGGATAGAGTGCTGCTGACCCGGCAGGCCGACCTGGTGTTCGAGGGCATGACGCTGTGCGCGCAGGCCATCGGCGCGCAGCACGGCTACCTCTATCTGCGCGGCGAATACCGCTACCTGCTGGAACCGCTGCAGGCGGTGCTGCAACGCCGCCGCGACGGCAATCTGCTGGGCAAGAGCATCCTCGGGCAGGCCGATTTCGATTTCGATATCGAGATACATCTCGGCGCGGGCGCCTACATCTGCGGCGAAGAGTCGGCGCTGATCGAATCGCTGGAAGGCGAACGCGGCATTCCGCGCAACCGTCCGCCGTTCCCGGTGACGCATGGTTACATGCAGCAACCGACCGCGGTGGATAACGTCGAGACCTTCTGCAGTGCGGCGCTGGCGATACAGATGGGGGCGGATGCCTTTCGCGCAATCGGCACGGAGAAATCGTCCGGCAGCAAACTGATCTCGGTGTCCGGCGACTGTCCGCGTCCCGGCATCTATGAATATCCGTTCGGCGTGTCGGTGCGCGAGGTGCTGCAGGACTGCGGCGCGGTGAACACGCGCGCGGTGCAGGTCAGCGGCCCCTCCGGCATTTGCGTCGCCGAGCATGAATTCCATCGCAAGCTGGGCTTCGAGGATCTGCCGACGGCCGGGGCCTTCATGGTGTTCGACGACAGTCGCGACATGTTCGAGGTGGCGCGCAATTTCGTGCAATTCTTTGCGCATGAAAGCTGCGGATTCTGTACGCCTTGCCGTGTCGGCACCTCGATGTTGAAGCAGACCATGAACAAGATCGCCGATGGCCACGGCACGCAATATGATTTGCGCGAGGTCGAACATCTCGATCATGTATTGCAGACTACCTCTCATTGCGGTCTGGGACGCACTGCCTGCAATCCTGTATTGCATACCCTCAGGCATTTCCGCCCCGCCTACGAAAATCGTCTGAAATCGCTGGATTTCGAGCCGGGCTTCGATCTCGACGGCGCACTGGCGCGCGCGCGCCAGATGACCGGGCGCGATGATGCGGGCGCCCATCTGAAAACGGAGGAAGCATGAGCGATACCTTTAGTCTCGACGGTGCCGAGGTTCCGTTCGAGCCCGGGCAGACCGTGATGCAGGCGGCCTTGAGTGCCGGACATTACATTCCGCACCTGTGCTATCACCCCGAATTCAAACCGCACGGTAGTTGCAAGCTGTGCACGGTCAAGATCAACGGGCGCACCGCGGCATCCTGCACGATGCCCGCCGAAGCCGGCCTGGAAATCGAGAGCGACATCGACGAACTGAACGATCTGCGCCGTACGCTGGTGCAGATGCTGTTCGCCGAGGGCAACCATTTCTGCCCGTCTTGCGAGAAGAGCGGGAACTGCGTGTTGCAGGCCTTGGGTTATGACCTTGAAGTGCATGCCGCCGGTTTTCGCCACCAGTTCCCGGATCGGCCGGTGGATGCCTCGCATCCCGACATCCTGCTCGACTTCAATCGTTGCGTGCTGTGCGAGCTATGCGTGCATGCCTCCTCCGAGGTGGACGGCAAGAATGTGTTCGGCTTCTCCGGGCGCGGCATCACCAAGCACCTGATCGTCAATTCCGAATCCGGCAAGTTGGTCGATACCGACATCGCGCTGACTGACAAGGCGATGCAGGTCTGCCCGGTCGGCGTGATCCTGCCCAAGCGCGTGGGTTTCAGCCAGCCCATCGGCCAGCGGCGTTACGACCAGCGTCCGATCAGCGCGCAGGCATTGGACGATGCGCCGCGACCTTCAACGGGAGCATCCCATGACTGAAAAGAAAAAACTGCGTATCGCGACGACATCGCTGGCCGGCTGTTTCGGCTGTCACATGTCGATACTCGACATCGACGAGCGCTTGTTCCCATTGCTCGAACTGGTCGAATTCGACCGTTCGCCGCTTACCGACATCAAACACTGCGGGCCATGCGACATCGGCATCGTCGAGGGCGGCGTCTGCAACGCGGAGAATGTGCATGTGCTGCGCGAGTTCCGCAAGAACTGCAAGATCCTGATCTCCATCGGCGCCTGCGCCGTGACCGGCGGTCTGCCCGCGCAGCGCAACCATCTCGACCTGAGCAGCTGCCTGACCGAGGTGTACCTGACCGAACCGGGACTGGCGCATGGCCACATTCCGAACGATCCGGAACTGCCGCTGCCGCTGGACAAGGTGCATCCCAACCACGAGGTGGTGAAGATCGATTACTTCATTCCGGGTTGCCCGCCGTCTGGCGATGCGATCTGGAAATTCCTCACCGACCTGATCGCGGGCAAGACGCCCGAACTCGGACATGGGCTGATCAATTATGACTGACACCATCAATAATCTGGAAACCGCCGCGCATCCGGAGAACCTGCGCCGCGTCGCAATCGACCCGGTGTCGCGCGTGGAAGGTCACGGCAAGGTGACGCTGCTGCTGGATGAGAACGACCGCATACATCAGGTGCGGCTGCATATCGTCGAGTTCCGCGGCTTCGAGAAATTCGTGCAGGGGCGGCCGTACTGGGAAGCACCGGTGATGGTGCAGCGGCTGTGCGGCATCTGCCCGGTGAGCCACCATCTGGCTGCCTCGAAGGCGATGGACATGATCGTCGGCGCGACGCTCACACCGACTGCAGAGAAGGTGCGGCGGCTGATGCATTACGGCCAGATATTCCAGTCGCATGCGCTGCATTTCTTCCACCTGAGTTCGCCCGATCTGTTGTTCGGTTTCGACTCGGATGTCGCCAAGCGCAACATCGTCGGCATTGCCGCCGCCTATCCCGAGATCGCCAAACAGGGCGTGCTGTTGCGCAAGTACGGGCAGGAGGTAATCCGCGTCACCGCAGGAAAACGCATCCACGGCACCGGCTCGATTCCCGGCGGTGTTAACAAGAACGTCAGCATCGCCGAACGCGATTACCTGCTGAAGGACATCGCCCAGATGATCGAATGGAGTCGCGATTCGGTGGCGATGGTGCGGCAGTTGTTCGAGCAGAATCTGGATTTCTATGACTCCTTCGGGCGATTCAAGGCACACACGCTCAACTTGGTGCGTGCCGACGGCGCGATGGATCTATATCACGGCGGTTTGCGCGCGCGCGACATGGACGGCAACACGCTGTTCGATCACTACGATTACAGCCATTACTGGGATGCGATCTTCGAGGACGTGAAGCCTTGGTCGTACATGAAGTTTCCGTTCCTGCGCAGTCTAGGCCCGGAAACTGGATGGTATCGGGTCGGCCCGTTGAGCCGGGTGACGCAGTGCGATTTCATCCCGACACCGCTGGCCAACCAGGCGCGCAAGGCCTTCATGGCGTTCAACGGCGGCTCGGTCACCGGAGCGACGCTGGGCTTCCACTGGGCGCGCATGATCGAGATGCTGCATGCCGCCGAGATGATGCAGGATCTGCTGCACGACACCGACCTGCAGGGCGACGATCTGGTCAGCACCGGTCAACGTCAGGAACGCGGGGTCGGCGTGATCGAGGCGCCGCGCGGCACGCTGATCCATCACTACAAGGTGGACGAGCACGACCAGATCGTGCGTTGCAACCTGATCGTCTCCACCACCCACAACAACCAGTCGATGAACGAGGCGATCCGTCAGGTGGCGAGACAATACCTTGACGGAAAGAAACTCACCGAAGGCTTGCTCAACCATATCGAGGTCGCGATCCGCGCCTTCGATCCCTGTCTGTCTTGCGCGACGCATGCGCTGGGCAAGATGCCGCTGGAAGTCGAATTGCTGGATGCGGCGGGCTCGCGGGTCGATGTGCTGGCTCGCTCGTCGGACGGCGCATTTTGCTCGCCGGATTGATGACGGCGCCCATTCTGGTTTTCGCGGTCGGCAACGAATCCCGCGGCGACGATGCGCTGGCGCCGTTACTGGTGCGCGAACTCGACGGATGGACGAGGGCGGAGGGACTGGCGGAGCGTATCGAGTTGATCGAGGACTATCAACTGCAGGTCGAACATATCACCGATCTGCAGGGGCGCGACGCAGTGCTGTTCGTCGATGCCGATGTCTCCTGCGATGGACCGTTCCATTTTTCCCGGATTGATGCCTCCCACGACAACAGCTATACCAGCCACGCGATGACACCGTTTGCGCTGTTGCATGCCTACCGTCAGGTCTACGGAACCGATGCGCCCCCCAGTTTCCTGTTGCGAGTGCGCGGCTATGGTTTCGAGTTGGGAGAATCACTGAGCAATGAGGCGTCGGCCAATCTGGCCCATGCGAGCGAAAAGGTGCGTGCATGGCTGGCTGACATTCCGGCCGCGAGATAGTAAGCTTCGAAAAACAACGATAGAGGGGAAGAGTATGTTCCAGATACGCATACATGGTCGCGGTGGTCAGGGTGTGGTGACCGCCACGGAGATGCTGTCGGTAGCGGCGTTCGAAGAGGGGCGACATGCACAAGCCTTCCCCAGTTTCGGTTCGGAGCGCACCGGCGCGCCGGTGGTGGCGTTCTGCCGTATCGACGACAAGGAAATACGTCTGCGCGAACCCATCATGGAGCCGGATGCGCTGATTATTCAAGATCCCACGCTGCTGCATCAGATCAACGTGTTCGCCGGGCTGAAGCCGGACGGTTACGTGCTGCTCAATTCCCATCACGATTTCGAGGCGCTCGGCTTGGGCGATCTCGTGCGGGACAGAGGTCGCCAACGCATGTGCACCCTGCCGGCCACTGAACTGGGCCTCAAGCATATCGGCCGCCCGATTCCCAATGTCCCGCTGATCGCCGGTTTCGCCGCGCTATCCGACATTATCAAGCTGGAATCGGTCATCAAGGCGATCAACGAAAAGTTCTCCGGCAAGGTCGCGGAGGGCAACATCGCCGCGGCAACGGAGGCCTATAATTTGGTGAAAGAACAAATGAAGGAGCATGCAAATGCTTAAACAGACCGAAGGTTCGAAGGCGGTCGCCGAGGCCATCGCGCTGTGCCGCCCGGAGGTGATCTGCGCCTACCCGATCTCGCCGCAGACACACATCGTCGAGGCGCTGGGCGAGATGGTGAAGGCCGGCGAACTGGCGCCATGCGAGTTCATCAACGTGGAGAGCGAGTTCGCCGCGATGTCGGTGGCCATCGGTTCTTCGGCGGCGGGGGCGCGTTCCTACACCGCGACCGCTTCGCAGGGGCTGCTGTTCATGGTCGAGGCGGTCTACAACGCCTCAGGACTCGGACTGCCCATCGTGATGACGGTGGCGAACCGTGCGATCGGCGCACCGATCAACATCTGGAACGATCATTCCGATTCGTTGTCGCAGCGCGATTCCGGCTGGATGCAGCTGTTTGCCGAGACCAATCAGGAAGCGGTCGATCTGCATATCCAGGCGTTCCGTCTGGCCGAGGAGCTGTCGATGCCGGTGATGGTGTGCATGGACGGTTTCATCCTGACCCACGCCTTCGAGCGCGTGGATATTCCGTCTCAGGAACAGGTCGACGCCTACCTGCCGCCGTTCGATCCGCGCCAGGTGCTCGACCCGAAAGAGCCGATGTCCATCGGCGCGATGGTCGGTCCGGAAGCCTTCATGGAAGTGAAGTATCTGGCCCACGCCAAGCAGATGCAGGCGCTGGAGCTGATCCCGCAACTGGCGGCGGAGTTCAAGCAGCAATTTGGGCGCGACAGCGGCGGACTGGTGCGCACCTATCGCGCCGAGGATGCGGAGACGATGATCGTCGCGATGGGCTCGGTGCTGGGCACCATCAAGGACGTGGTGGACGACATGCGCGAACAGGGCCACAAGGTCGGCGTGCTCGGCATCGTCAGTTATCGTCCCTTCCCGCTGGCACAGGTGCGCGAGGCGCTGGTCAACTGCAAACGCTTCCTGGTGCTGGAAAAGAGTCTCGCGGTCGGCATGGGCGGGATCGTCGCCACCGATGTGCGCATGGCGGTGAGCGGTACCGGTTTGAAGGGCTTCACCGCCATCGCCGGACTGGGCGGGCGAGCGATCCCCAAGGCCTCGCTGCACAAGTTGTTCCTCGAAGCCGAGCAGGAAAATCTGGAACCCGTCACTTTCCTCGATCTGGACTGGGACGCGGTCAACAAACAACTGGAGCGCGAACGCCAGAACCGCCACTCCGGTCCAATCGCAGAGAATATCCTGTACGACAAAGGTATTTCGTCGGCGGCGAAATTCGGTTGAGGAGAAATGTCATGCCATTCCAACCAGTAAAGTTCTACCAGACCGGCACCTACACCGTCGGCAACCGGCTGCTGGACCCGGACGAGCGCAGCGAACAAGCCAGCGAAAATCGCAGCAATTCGATCAACTCCGGGCATCGCGCCTGCCAGGGCTGCGGCGAGGCGCTGGGCGCGCGCTACGCGATCGATGCGGCGATGGCGGAGAGCAACGGGCAGTTGATCGCGGTGAACGCCACCGGCTGTCTGGAGGTCTTTTCCACGCCCTATCCCGAATCCTCCTGGCAGGTGCCGTGGATACATTCGCTGTTCGGCAATGCGCCGGCGGTCGCCACCGGCGTCGCGGCGGCGATGAAGGTCAAGGGACGTCGGGAGGTGCGCGTGGTTGCGCAGGGCGGCGACGGCGGCACCACGGACATCGGTTTCGGCTGCCTGTCCGGCATGTTCGAGCGCAACGACGATGTGCTGTACATCTGCTACGACAACGAGGCCTACATGAACACCGGCGTGCAGCGTTCTTCCGCGACACCGCCGGCGGCGCGCACCGCGACCACGATGCCGGTCGGCCCCGAGCCGGGCAACGTGTTCGGTCAAGGCAAAAACCTGCCGGAGATCGCCATGGCGCACGGTATCCCCTATGTCGCCACGGCGACGGTGGCCGACCTGCGCGACCTCGAGTACAAGGTGCGCAAGGCGATGAAGATGCATGGCGCGCGTTACATCCAGATATTCGTGCCGTGCCCGCTGGGCTTCGGCACCGCCTCGCACGACACGATACGCATCGCGCGGCTGGCTAAGGAAAGCGGCATGTTTCCGGTATTCGAGGCCGAACATGGCGAGGTCACCGGCGTGCTGAAGATACGGCACAAGGTGGGCATAGAGGAATATCTCAGCCCGCAGAAACGCTTCGCCCACCTGTTTGGCAAACACGCGCATCCCGAGATGGTGGCGCGTCTGCAAGCCATCGCGGATCGCAATATCCGCAAGTATGGGTTGCTGGAGGAGAACAACTGACATGGCAAACAAACCCTTCGCGATCACCCTCAAACCCGGCACATCGCTGGCCAATCTGACCGGCACTTGGCGCACCGCGCGCCCGGTGTACCTCGACCGCCTCCCGCCTTGCAACAACGCATGCCCGGCGGGCGAAAACATTCAGGGCTGGCTGTTTCACGCCGAATCCGGCGATTATGAACTGGCTTGGCGCGTGCTGGTCGAGAACAATCCGCTGCCCGCCGTGATGGGGCGCGTGTGCTACCACCCCTGCGAAACGGCCTGCAATCGCGGTCAATTGGACGAGGCGGTCGGTATCAACTCGGTCGAACGCTTCCTCGGCGACGAGGCGATCAAGCGCGGCTGGAAGTTCGACGCGCCCGCCGCCGCCAGCGGCAAGAAAGTGCTGGTGGTCGGCGCGGGGCCTTCGGGGCTGTCCGCCGCCTATCATTTGGCGCGCATGGGGCACCAGGTCGAAATCCAGGAAGCCGGGCCGCTGGCGGGCGGCATGATGCGTTTCGGCATCCCCAAGTACCGCTTGCCGCGCGAAGTGCTGGACGCCGAGGTGCAGCGCATCCTCGATCTGGGCGTCACGCTGAAATTCGACACCAAGGTGGCGAGTATCGAGCAGAGCATGAAACAGGGCGGGTTCGATGCGGCCTTCCTCGCGGTCGGCGCGCATATCGGCAAGCGCACTTACATTCCGGCGGGCGATGCGACCAAGATCGTCGATGCGGTGTCGGTGCTGCGTTCGATGGAAGGCGAAGACAAACCGATGCTGGGCCGCAAGGTCGTGGTCTACGGCGGCGGCAACACCGCGATCGACGTGGCGCGCACCGCCAAGAGGCTGGGCGCGACCGAGGCGATCATCGTCTACCGCCGCACCCGCGAGAAAATGCCCGCGCACGACTTCGAGGTCGAAGAAGCCTTGCAGGAAGGCGTGATGATCAAGTGGCTCTCGACGATCAAGCAGGCTGGCGAGGGCGAGATCACCGTCGAGAAGATGGCGCTGGACGAAAAAGGCTACCCGCAACCGACCGGCGAATTCGAAACCCTCGCGGCGGATTCTGTGGTGCTGGCGCTGGGACAGGACGTCGATCTGTCATTGCTGGAAGGCGTAGCCGGGCTGGAAATCAAGGACGGTACGGTGCAGGTCGCGCCCAACATGATGACCGGGCACCCCGGCATTTTCGCCGGCGGCGACATGGTGCCGTCCGAGCGAACCGTCACCGTCGCAATCGGGCATGGCAAGAAAGCCGCGCGCAACATCGACGCCTGGCTGCATGGCGTCGAATGTCAGTCCACACCGAAGCACGAGATCGCCACCTTCGACAAACTCAACCCTTGGTACTACTCCGATGCCGACAAGACGGTGCGCCCGATGCTGGACATCATCCGCCGCCAGACCAGTTTCGATGAGGTGCAGGGCGGGCTGGACGAGACCAACGCGCTGTTTGAGGCGCGCCGCTGTCTGTCCTGCGGCAACTGTTTCGAGTGCGACAACTGTTACGGCGTTTGCCCCGACAACGCGGTAATCAAGCTCGGCCCGGGCAAGCGCTTCGAGTTCAATTACGACTACTGCAAGGGCTGCGGGCTGTGCGTGGCTGAGTGTCCTTGCGGTTCGATCAAGATGGTGGCCGAGGATATCTGAAACGCCGACGAATCTGACTTTCCGGTAATCCGGAAAGCAGGCGTGGCTGCAATATTGAATACCTATCGATGAAACGCAGGCGATGAAACAGGCCGATTATGCAAAAGCCGTGGCCTGGCTGAAGACCAACCCGACGTTCGATGAACTCTGCATGAGGTATCCGCAAGACTGGGCCGCAGTGCAGGATGACATCGCGGCAATAGTCGAGCGTGGCGTTCCAGAGGAATTGAAGCGCTATCTGGAACGTCTTTCCCCGGCGACAACACAGCCGGCACAACGGGACGTTGTGCTTTCTCATTTCGTACGCAGCCGCATGGCTCACGAGGCAGTCAAGAAACTCAGCCTGGCGACGCTGGCCGCAGATACCGGCGTAACCCGCGGCAAGCTGCGTTTCAACTGGTTCAACGGATTCATCGCCCAGCGCCTGCTGTTCGCCCGCGAACTTCAACGCAAGCCGGTCTCGCTGTTTTGGTTCCGCCTGTTCTGGCCGCTGGTCTGGCAGAGAAAGCGCCTGATGCCGCTGGTGCAGCCCCGCGGCATTTACTGTTTCTATACGCGAGAATTGATAGCCGAGCTGGCAGAGATGATAGGCGAGCGTAGCTGTCTGGAGATCGGCGCGGGCGATGGCACTCTGACGCGCTTCCTGAAGGTGCTGGGCGTGCAGATCACCGCCACCGATAATCACGGCTGGAACAATTCGGTAAGCTACCCGGACTGGGTGGTCAAGCTGGATGCCTGCGCAGCCTTGAGTACTTATAAACCGGAGGTGGCGATCTGTTCCTGGCCGCCGGCGCAGAACGATTTCGAGCGCTGCGTGTTCGATATGCCTAGCGTGCAGTTATATATCGTGATCGGCAGCCGCCATCGTTTCGCGTTTGGCAACTGGGATGACTACCGGAGACAGAAGGATTTCGACCTGATCGAGGATAAGCGTCTGGCGGCGTTGCTGTTACCGTCTGAGCTGGAATCCGCAGTTTTCGTATTCCGACGCAAACAGCGAGAATGAGGATATGTTGAGTGAATGATGCGAGTAACAACAAGATAATCACCAAAGTTGCAAGGGACAAAATCGAGTTCGATCCCAAACCGGTGTTGGACAGCCTCCCGCTGCTGCCTGGGGTATATCGCTATTACGACGCCAAGGGTGAAGTGCTGTATGTCGGCAAGGCCAAGCAACTGAAGAAGCGCGTCTCGTCCTACTTCCAGAAGACCAACATTTCGCCGCGCATCCGTCTGATGGTGTCGCATATCGCACGCATCGAGACCACCGTCACGCGCTCCGAAGCAGAGGCGCTGCTGCTGGAAAATAACCTGATAAAGTCGCTAAAACCACGCTACAACATACTGTTTCGGGACGATAAGTCATATCCGTATATCGTGCTGACCGGGGACGATTTTCCGCGCCTGACCTACTATCGCGGCGCGCCGAATCGCCAGCATCAGTACTTCGGTCCCTATCCGAATTCGCATGCAGCGAAGGAAAGTATCCAGCTTCTGCAGAAGATATTCCGCATCCGCACCTGCGAGAACAGCGTGTTCAACAACCGCGCGCGCCCCTGTTTGCTGCACCAGATCGGACGCTGCACTGCGCCCTGCGTGAAGCTGATCTCGGACGAGGACTACCGGGCCGACATTCGCAACGCGGTGCTGCTGTTGCAGGGCAAGCATCAGGAGGTGGAACAGACGTTGAGCCAGTCGATGCAGCAGGCGGCGGAGGCGCAGCACTATGAACAGGCCGCGGCATTGCGCGACCAGTTGCGCGCGTTGCATACCGTGCAGCAGAAGCAATTCGTCGAATCGACCGGCAGCGCTACCGACGCCGACATCATTGCGTTGGCACAAGAGAACGGCATGGTCTGCGTGAACCTCGCGATGGTGCGCGGCGGACGGCATCTGGGCGACAAGAGTTTCTTCCCGGAGCATGCCGACGATTTGCCCGCTGCCGAGATCGTGCAGGCCTTCATCGCGCAGCATTATCTGGAGCGCAGCGTACCGCCGTTGCTGGTGCTGAACGAGGAATGTGGCGACGAGACACTGGCGCAGTTGCTCAGCGAACAAGCCGGGCGTACCGTGAAGATCAGCACGGCGGCAAGCGGCGATCGCAAGCAATGGCTGGAAATGGGGCAGCGCAACGCGCTGCTGGCGTTGCAGCAGCGTATCGCGCAGCAGGGCGGGCAACAGCGACGGTTGGACAAACTGCGCGAGTGGTTGGATATGCCGGAGTTGCAGCGCATCGAGTGCTTCGACATCAGCCACACAATGGGGGAGGCAACGCAGGCTTCCTGCGTGGTGTACGAAAATCTCGACATGCGTTCGGCGCAATACCGCCGTTACAACATCACCGGCATCACCCCCGGCGACGATTACGCCGCAATGCGTCAGGCGTTGACGCGCCGCTACCAGAAGCTCACTGAAGGAGAGGGCGCACGCCCCGATCTGGTGCTGATCGACGGCGGCCTCGGGCAGTTGCATATCGCGATGGAGGTGATGCAGGAGCTGGGATTGGATCTTCCGCTGGTCGGCGTAGCCAAGGGCGAGGAACGCAAGGCCGGGCTGGAGCAATTGATCTTCCCGGACGGTTCGGCGAAACAGATGCGGAGCGACGATCCCGCACTGCATTTGATCCAGCAGATCCGCGACGAGGCACACCGCTTTGCGATCACCGGACACCGCGCGAAACGCGGCAAGGCACGTACAGCCTCCAGCCTAGAAGAGATTAGTGGGGTAGGGGACAAGCGCCGGCGCAGCCTGCTGACCCACTTCGGCGGCTTGCGCGAGGTGGCGCAGGCCAGCGTCGAGCAACTATGTCAGGTCGAAGGAATCAGCAAAGCGCTTGCCGAAAAGATTTACCAGCAACTTCATTGAAAAAAAACTTAACGGATGGTCAAAGTCACCGGCTAAAGCCGGGGGTAAGACCAACTGGGGAGCCCGGATTTTGTGTAGATGGGTTTTCCGGGCAGCATCACCCGAAATTTGTAGCATTTTGGAAAAACAAGGCACGCCTCGGCGTGCCTTGTTCGTTTCCGGGCTATGTTGTTTTGTTCACCAGAAGGCTTGCAGAATAGAGGGGCTGGTCAGCTTGATGCCTATGGTATAGCCGCCGGGATTGGCGGGAGGGGCGTTCCAGATGACAGTGCCGTTCAGTTTGAGGTCGATACCATCGGCCTGGTAGCGGATCACCACGTTTTCACCTATGTTCACCGGGGAATTGAGTCGCAATCGTATGCCCATCGTAGAGACGTCGATTACTTCAAAGACCGGGTGGCTGTAATTGCCGGCTAGAACTTGCAGTTTGCCTTTGGGCTGACGAGTAGATGGCGATCTACCTTCCTTGCGCTTTTCTGGATACATGAGCCTGTCCTCCAATTCGAGGCCGCATTTTCTGCCTGACTGCGGCCAAGAGCAAGGGCGAATTCATTGCAGCAACCATAAGTTGATGCAATCCGGATTGTTTTCGGGGTGCCAAAAACAAAGGCACGCCTGAGCGTGCCTTTGTTCATTTCCGACTACAGGTTATTTACCACTTGTTGCCGCCGTTGTTGCCGCGACCCTGCGAGAAGCTGGGACGGTCGCCGTCGCGGCGCGGGGCGCTGTTGCCGCCGCGGTTGTTGCCGAAGCTGCGCTCAGCACTGCGTGGTTGCTGGCCTTGGCCGGCGAAGCTGCGGCCCTGGCCGCCGAAGCCGGCGCCTTGGCCTTCGGGACGAGCGGCGTGGCCGTGACGGCTGTCCGGTGCGCTGTGGTGGAAGCCTGCGCCGCCGTTGTTGCCGTTGCCGTTGAAGGCGGAGCTGCGGTTGCCGCCGAAGCCGCCGGCGTTACTGCGATTACCGCCGCCGAAGCCGCCGGCATTGCCGCGATTGCCACCGAAGCCGCCGCCGTTGCCGCGATTGCCACCGAAGCCGCCGCCGTTGCCGCGCGGACGATCCGAGGACGGGCCGCCGGTGCGCAGTTTGTATTTCGGCTCCAGGCCTTCGATGGTGTGCATCTTGATGCTCTGCTCGGTGTAACGCTCGATGCGCTTCAGCATCTGCGCGTCGCGGTTCGATGCGAACGAGATCGCGATGCCGGAGGCGCCGCCGCGGCCGGTGCGGCCGATGCGGTGCACGTAGTCTTCGGCGAACTTGGGCAAGTCGAAGTTGATCACGTGCGAGATGCCGGGTACGTCGATGCCGCGCGCGGCGACGTCGGTGGCGACCAGCACGCGCACGTTGCCGTTACGCAGGTTCAGCAGCGTGCGGTTACGCTCGCGCTGGTTCATGTCGCCGTGCAGCGCCGCGACGGCGTGGCCTTGCGAGGACAACTGGTCGGCGATGCTGTCGGCGTCGCGCTTGGTGGCGGTGAACACCACGGCCTGGTTGACGTCGGCATTGGTCAGGATGTGGCTCAACATCTTGTTCTTGTGCGCGACATCGTCGGCGAACATCATGCGTTGTTCGATGTTCTCGTGCTTGTCCTTGGTCGCCGAGATGGAGATGCGCTTCGGTTCCTTCAGCAGGCGCGAGGCCAGGTTGCCGACCACGCCGTCCAGCGTGGCGGAGAACAGCAGGGTCTGGCGTGTTTTCGGTGTAGCTGCGGCGATCTGCTCGACTGCATCGACGAAACCCATGTCCAGCATGCGGTCGGCTTCGTCGAGGATCAGCATTTCCAGACGCGAGAAGTCGATGCGGCCGCGCTCCAGATGGTCGATCAGACGACCCGGGGTCGCGACCAAGATGTCCACATGGCTGGACAGCAGGCGGTTCTGCACCGGGTAAGGCATGCCGCCCAGGATGCTGATGATCTTGAAGCGCATGTGCTTGCCGTACTTGGTGGCGGCGTCGCACACCTGTTGCGCCAGTTCGCGCGTCGGGGTCAACACCAGTACGCGAGGACCTTTGCTGTTTACGGTAGAGGGCGTAGCCAGACGGTTCAGCGCGGGCAGGATGAAAGCAGCGGTCTTGCCGGTGCCGGTCTGGGCCGAGGCCATCAGGTCGTGACCTGCGATGACTTCGGGAATGGCCTGTGCCTGGATCGGCGTAGGCGTGGTATAGCCGGTCTCGATGATAGCCTTGAGAACGGAAGGATGTAGATTGAGTGCTTCGAACGTCATGTTGCTTTCCTTATGAAAAAGGTAAGCGCAGGCAGAAAACTACACCTTGTATATAAGGTGGCAGATTAACCGGCGCATAAAACATCGTTGCTAACCGGGAAACCCGCAGGAAACCTGGGAGTTCTTTAGACAGGCGCGATTGGAATACGCGCGAGAGATAGGTCAGATAACGATGAACCAATGCCGCAATGGCTGCGGCAAGGCGCGCATTATACGGACGGAAAAAATAAAAGCCAGCGGTATTTTCAATAAAAGTAATCCATTGGCACAAAGCCGCGTCATTCCGGCGCATAACCAGCGACTTGGCTGGCGTTGTTTGCCAGCTTAGTCGAATGGCTAGTAGTTCCATCAGGCCGGAATCCAGGCAATTGAAAAGCCCCGCGTAGCGGGACAATGCCATCATACGGTTTTGTCCGCTCCGCGGAATTATTTGGATGACTGGATTCCGGCCTGCGCCGGAATGACGGTCGATTGGATTGTTCGGGTTTGATCGTGCATCTTGCTTCCTCCTATTGAAAACCGCCGCGCCATCCCCAGATACGGGACTGCCTTTTTATTAACCCGTTAACTCAATGGAGACAACATGACTGACAGTGCTACCGCCAACCGCGAAACGATGGGCTTCCAGACCGAGGTGAAGCAGTTGTTGCAGCTGATGATCCATTCACTGTATTCCAATCGCGAGATATTCCTGCGCGAACTGGTTTCGAACGCCTCCGACGCCTGCGACAAGCTGCGCTTCGAGGGATTGCACAATGCGGCGCTGTTTGAGAACGAGTCCGATTTGAACATCCGCATCGCCTACGACAAAACGGCGCGCACGCTGACCATAGCCGATAACGGAATAGGCATGAGCCGTGACGAAGTCATCAACAATCTCGGCACGATTGCGAAATCCGGCACGCGCGAATTCTTCTCGCGCCTGTCCGGCGACCAGCAGAAGGATGCGAACCTGATCGGCCAGTTCGGCGTGGGCTTCTATTCCGCGTTCATCGTCGCCGACAAGGTCACGGTGACGACGCGACGCGCCGGCGAGAACGCCGATCAGGGCGTGCGCTGGGAATCCGACGGCGGCGGCGAGTTCTCCATCGAGATGCTGGACCGCGCCGCGCGCGGCACCGAGATCACGCTGCACCTGCGCGAAGACCAGGACGATCTGCTCGACGGCCACCGCCTGCGCGGCATCGTGCGCAAGTACTCCAATCATATCGTCCAGCCCATCGTGATGTTCAAGGAAGAGTGGAAGGACGGCAAGCAAGAGATCACTTCCGAAGATGAGACGGTGAACCAGGCCTCCGCACTTTGGGCGCGCAGCAAGAACGACATCACCGACGAGCAATATAAAGAGTTCTACAAGCATGTCGGCCACGACTTCGACGACCCGCTGGCGTGGAGCCATGCGCGCGTCGAGGGCCGACAGGAATACACCCAGCTGCTGTACATCCCGGCGCGCGCGCCGCTCGACCTGTGGGACCGCAACGCGCGCCACGGCATCAAACTCTACGTGCGCCGCGTGTTCATCATGGACGATGCAGAGCAACTGATGCCGCAATACCTGCGCTTCGTGCGCGGGGTGGTCGACTCCGCCGACCTGCCGCTGAACGTGTCGCGCGAGATCCTGCAGGAGTCCAAGGACATCGAGGCGATCCGCAAGGGCTGCACCGGCAAGGTGCTGGGCCTGCTGTCCGACATGGCCGAGAACGACAAGGAGAAGTACGCGCAGTTCTGGGAGGCGTTCGGCAATGTGCTGAAGGAAGGCATAGGCGAAGACTCCGCCAACAAGGACAAGATAGCCGGGCTGCTGCGCTTCGCCTCGACCAATGCCGATACGCCGGAAGAGGTCGTGTCGCCGGCAGATTACATCGCCCGCATGAAGGAAGGTCAGGAAAAGATCTACTACGTCACCGCCGACACCTTCAACGCCGCCAAGAACAGCCCGCATCTGGAAGTGTTCCGCAAGAAGGGTATCGAAGTGTTGTTGCTGTCCGACCGTGTGGACGAGTGGGCGCTGAGCTACCTGACCGAATTCGACGGCAAGCAACTGGCCTCGGTCGCGAAGGGCGGCCTGGACCTGGGCAAGCTGGAAGACGAGGCCGAGAAAGAAGCTCAGCAGAAGGAAGCAGACGAATTCAAGCCGCTGACCGACAGGATCAAGGCCAGCCTCGCCGACCGCGTCAAGGAAGTTCGCGTCACACATCGCCTGACCGATAGCCCCGCGTGTCTGGTGGCGGATGAGCACGACATGAGCGGTAACCTCGCGCGTCTGCTGAAGGCAGCCGGACAGAATGCACCGGCTTCGCAACCCATCCTCGAAATCAATCCGCAGCATCCGGTGGTGCTGCGATTGAGGAGCGAAGAGAAACGCTTCGACGACTGGGCCGCGGTGCTGTTCGACCAAGCCTTGCTGGCCGAAGGCGGGCAGCTCGACGACCCGGCGACCTTTGTGAAGCGTATCAATCAGTTGATGATGGAAATGGGTAGCTGATACTGCCGTAGGGGCACGGCGCGCCGTGCCCCGCAGTTGTTTCGGCAAGCCGTATTAATCCGGCTAATTCAAAAGCACGTCATTCCGGCGAAGGCCGGAATCCAGTCGTTAAAATGTTCTGCGAAGCAGACAAAACCTGTTGTCCCGCTTGCGCGGGAGATTTCGAATCATCTGGATTCCGGCTTTCGCCGGAATGACGTGGTTTACCGCTCCCTTGGGGGCACGGCGGTGTCAATTCCACATCCAGCTTGCTGGATAGTGGATTGCCTGACTTTGTTACGCCGTGTCCCTACAAGTCTTTCCGGGTAGCAGCCCGTGTTGTGGTAGAATGCGCGCCCTTTGAACTTTGCAGGTAGCAGAACCATGTCCCGCGCACTCCGTAACATCGCCATCATCGCCCACGTTGACCACGGTAAAACCACCATGGTCGATAAGTTACTGTCCCAAGCTGGTACTTGGTCCGCTCACCAGATGGTTGCCGAGCGCGTGATGGACAACAACGATCTGGAAAAGGAACGCGGCATTACCATTCTGGCGAAGAACTGCGCGGTGGATTACGAAGGCGTGCATATCAACATCGTCGACACACCGGGCCACGCCGACTTCGGCGGCGAAGTGGAGCGCGTGCTGGGTATGGTGGACGGCGTGCTGCTGCTGGTTGATGCGGTGGAAGGCCCGATGCCGCAGACCCGTTTCGTGACCAAGAAGGCGCTGGCCCTCGGCCTGCGTCCTATCGTGGTGATCAACAAGGTTGACCGTCCGGGTGCGCGCCCTGACTGGGTGATCGACCAGACTTTCGACTTGTTCGACAAGCTCGGCGCGACCGAAGAACAGCTGGATTTTCCGGTCGTGTATGCCTCGGCATTGAACGGTTATGCAACATTGGATTTGGCTAACCCAAGCACGGATATGCGTCCGTTGTTCGACACCGTGTTGAAGAGCGTTCCGGCACCTTCCGCCGCCGCAATGGATGAGCCGCTGCAATTGCAAATCTCCGCGCTGGAATATTCCAGCTTCGTGGGCCGTATCGGCGTGGGTCGCGTGTTGCGCGGTCGTATCAAGCCCGGTCAGGAAGTGATGGTGATGAACGGCGAAAAGTCATCCAAGCGCGGACGTATCAATCAGGTGCTGGGCTTTTCGGGTGTAAATCGCATTTTGCTGGATGAGGCCAAGGCCGGCGATATCGTGCTGATCAACGGTATCGAAGAGATCGGTATCGGCGTGACCATCGCCGACATCAACAAACCGGTAGCCTTGCCTATGCCCAAGGTTGACGAGCCGACGCTGACCATGAATCTGATGGTGAACACCTCGCCATTGTGCGGTCAGGAAGGCAAGTTCATCACCAGCCGCCAGATCCGCGACCGCCTGAACAAGGAGTTGCTGGTGAACGTGGCGTTGCGTGTCGAAGATACCGACAACACCGATGTGTTCCTGCTGGCTGGTCGCGGCGAGTTGCACCTGACCATCCTGCTGGAAAACATGCGCCGCGAAGGTTTCGAGATGGGCGTGGGCAAGCCGCGCGTGGTGTACCGCGACATCGACGGCGTGAAGTGCGAGCCGTTCGAAGTGCTGACCGTGGACGTAGAAGACGCGAACCAGGGCGCGATCATGGAAGAACTGGGCCGCCGTCGCGGCGACCTGCAAGACATGCAGCCGGACGGCCACGGTCGTGTGCGTCTGGAATACCGTATCCCTGCGCGCGGCCTGATCGGCTTCCAGTCCGAATTCATGACGCTGACACGCGGCACCGGCATCATGGCGCACGTGTTTGATGACTACGCACCGGTCAAGGCGGACATGCCTGGTCGTCGCAACGGCGTGCTGATTTCTTCTGAGGCTGGCGAAGCGGTGGCTTATGCGCTGTGGAAGCTGGAAGATCGCGGTCGCATGATCGTGGTTCCTGGCGACAAGCTGTATGAAGGCATGATTATCGGTATTCACAGCCGTGATAACGATTTGATCGTTAACCCGATCAAGGGT